>MEHZ011484692.1_pt1 | contig 28268 bp, 14 predicted proteins | sample 897221 | NCBI WGS metagenome assembly MEHZ01 (sample SAMN05514161, study PRJNA337945) | marine metagenome | isolation source: marine surface water | place: Arctic Ocean | collected 2007-12-13
GCCTCCTGAAAAAAATCAAGAACGTTTTATATCCGATTCAATATGTTATAATGCGTGTAGACTCGCTCAAAGAGTAGAGGTAAACGCAATCATTACCATGTCATTTTCTGGATATACAGCTTATAAAATAGCTTCTCAAAGGCCAAGTGCATGTATTTATATTTTCACAAGCAATAGAAAGATATTAACCCAGTTGAATTTGGTTTGGGGCGTAAAAGCATTTTATTACAATAAGCAAATTAGTACTGACCACACTATTGCTGACATTAAGTATATCATGAAATCAAGTGGGCACTTAGTGAAGGGGGATCTGATTATAAATATTGCATCCATTCCTTTAGAAGATTTGGGAAGCTCTAACATGCTTAAGCTTAGTCATGTTGACTAAGTACATGGTTAATTATGACACTTTACTACAGGACCAAGTAGCTTTTTACCCCATTATCAGACTCCCAAAAATGGGGGCTGTTATACGATCCTATAGGATAGGGTCTCATCAAACAGGCGGCCATAAAAAAGCTGATTTACAGCGTGTGATTCAACATTATTTTGGTGATGAATATGAGGTTTCTAATATGCATAGGTTAAACACAGGCATAACTAATAGACCATTTGATATCGACATCTCCCTTGTTGACAAAAATAAAAAAGGAATTCGTATTGACATTGAAATTGATGAGCCATATGCTGCTACTTCGAGACAAGCTACTCATTGTAAAGCCGACGACAAACTAAGAGACGATTATTTTGTTGATCGGGGTTGGGTTGTTATTCGTTTTTCTGAAAGACAGGTTCATCTAGATGAAAACGGATGCTTACGTTATCTAGCTGAAATCCTGAGTTCCTTGGATAGTAGTTACTATATTCCCAAAGAATTAAAAGATTACACCATTGTTGAAAACGTAAATACATGGGATCTTGTTCAGGCTCAAAAATGGGAAAAAGAAGGCTATAGAGAAAAGTATCTAGATTATATTTTCGATGTGGTTGAGGAAGTCAAGAGTGATATTGAACGTGGTCTGAGTGAAAAGGAAATCGCTGAAGAAAAGTTAGTATTGAGAACCTTTATTGGTGAAATGGAGCCGAATATACAGGTTGAAAACAGTCATTCAAGAGACCAAAGAATTGAATTCAATTCTGAAAATCACAAGTATTTTATCGATGGTATTCCTGCGCCATCAGCCAGTACAGTAATTGGAAAATTCTTTCCTGAATTTGATTCATATGGAGCCGCGGCTAGATTAAGACCGAGCAATCCTTTGTATGGGCTTTCACCGGATGAAATTGTCGCCATTTGGTTTGAAAAGGGAAAAGAAGCAGCTGATAAAGGAACGGTTTTACATGAACAAATCGAGAATTATTATTTAGAACAAGCTTATCATAAAACGGAAGACTTTCATCTCTTCGAACAATTTGCAAACATGCATTCGAGCCTTGAGCCTTTTAGATGTGAGTGGCGTGTTTTTGATGAGCAGTATCACATAGCGGGTACAATTGATCTGGTTGCTAAAAATCAGGGCGTTTTTGAGCTGTATGATTGGAAGAGAAGTAAAAAAATAATTAATGCTCATAATGGTGAGCCCATTAAAAATGACAGATGGGGAAAGGTTGGGGTTGGCAAGCTGAGTAGTATTGACGATACGAGTTACAATCGCTATTGCTTGCAGCAAAGCTTGTATAGATATATCCTTGAAAAAAACTACGGTTTAGTGATTTCAAAAATGTATTTAGTTATCATGCATCCTGATTACGAGCGTTACTATAAGGTTGAGGTCCCTTATCTAAAAGACAAAGTCACTTACATATTGAATACCTTATGAATTCATGATGTTTAAAGGTGTTTTGCTTAAGTTTACGGAGTTAACGTAATAAAAAATATCATATGTTCACGGGTATCATAGAAGAAATCGGGGAGTTAGTCTCCATTGAGAAAGAGAAGAGTAACATTCATTTTACTCTTAAAGCAGAAATGTCTCAAGATTTAAAAGTAGATCAAAGTCTTTCCCATAATGGCTGCTGCCTTACTGTTGTGAGTAGAAGTGACACTAAATATACCGTGACGGCAATTCAAGAAACTTTAGATAAAACCAATCTTAATGATTGGAAGGTCGGTAGTCAGATTAATTTAGAACGTTGCATGAAAGCTGATGGTAGATTTGATGGACATATCGTTCAAGGACATGTCGATTGTGTAGCTCAGTGTGTAAACGTTCAGGATTTAAATGGGAGTTGGAAATTTTCTTTTACTTATGAAGCTCCGCATCGAACTGTAGAAAAAGGATCTGTGACCATAAATGGTACGAGTCTTACTGTTGTTGAAAGCGCAGAAAACAGTTTTTCAGTCTGTATTATTCCATATACCTATCAGCATACGAATTTTCATCAGTTCAGCGTAGGTTCAATGGTTAATCTTGAATTTGATATATTTGGTAAATACATACAGCGCTACTTGAATCAAATCGTTTAGTTTACTGGTTTAAGGACTCTAACAATAAAGTAAATCCAAGTTGCTATTAATATGGCGCCTCCGATTGGTGTTATTGGTCCTAGGAATGACAAGTTCAAGCTGAAAACCCGATCTATTGACAATGCGTAAATTGAGCCGGAAAAAAGTATAATACCTAGAGTGAATCCACCATAGGGCCATTTATTTTTTAAGATCGTTTGCTGATTGAGTCCCAAAGCTAATAATGCAAGACCTTGATACATTTGGTACCGTACTCCAACCTCGAATGAGAGCAATTCATGAGGCGTTAAAATCGCCTTTAAGCTATGCGCCCCAAATGCCCCTAATAATATTCCCAAACAAATAAAAACCGCCCCGGTTACTATATACGCTTTATTCATAACTCAAAGATGTAAAAAACCAATGGAAATGGTATCTTTGAGCAGCGATTTTATGAAACTAAAATTCTCTTTTATAGTGGTGCTTCTTTTAACTATTTCTTGTTCGGAAAGAGCTGTAGAAAACAAAAAAGAAAAGGCTCAAATTGATTATTATCAATTTCGTGAGATGCATCTTGATTCTTTAGGGATTCAGGCTGTTATTATGATCCCCAATGAAACAGCAGGCATAGGAGCGTCTTTTGCTCCAGAAATTTACCATGACAATGGTGGGTTTAAATGGCAGATCAATGTAGGGAGGCATTTTAATATTCTCATTGAAGATTATGGGGATTATCAATATTTAATGCCTGAATTTCTTCGGAGAATTAATACGAAAGACATTTTCAATATTGAGATTATTGAAAAAACAGATGATTACATATTATATAAACGTGAATTGAATGTCTCTCCAACTCAGTTGACGACCTATCATTTGTACGGAGTGAGGTATTTGAATGGCGTATATTATGAATTCACAAATCAGGAAGAGGGCGATTCAGAAAAAGTGATTGAATTTATTTTGAAGTCATTTTTGTCTTTTAAAAATTTAAATAGTGCCATATGATTCAAAGGGATAGTGTAATAGAAATTCTATCAAAAATTATCGAACCTGATTTAAAAAAGGATATTGTCTCCCTTAATCTCGTTGAAGATTTAAAAATCATGGATAATGAAATCCACTTAACGGTCTATGTCACTAATCCCGCTATGCATGCTAGGAATCGCATGAAGGAAGCTGTCGTTTTTAACCTGAAGTCTAGATTGGATAAAAGAACTGAAATTTACTGTACAGTAAAACAAAAGACATCCGAGCTAAATGACGTGCATCGAAAAATATTACCTGATGTTTCTAAAATAATTGCTATTGCATCCGGAAAAGGTGGCGTTGGAAAATCAACGGTAACGGCTAACCTTGCAGGTGGTTTGGCTAAAAAAGGTTTTAAAGTAGGTATTGTTGATGCTGATATTTATGGACCATCTATGCCAACCATGTTTGATTTGGTGGGAGAGCGACCAAAAATGATTGAAATTGATGGGGAATCGAAAATTGAACCTATTTTATCCCATGGAGTTAAAGTTTTATCTATAGGGTTTTTTACGGATAAAGAAAATGCTGTCGTTTGGCGTGGCCCGATGGCCTCTAAGGCTTTGCTGCAAATGTTTAATGATGCTTATTGGGGAGAATTAGATTATTTATTGGTTGATTTACCTCCAGGAACGGGAGATATTCATCTTTCATTAATTCAAACGATTCCACTTGACGGCGTTGTAATTGTTAGTACACCTCAAGAGGTTGCTTTAGCTGATGCAAGACGCGGGGTTAATATGTTTAAAATGGAAAATGTCAATGTACCAATCCTTGGGATGATTGAAAACATGTCTTGGTTTACCCCTGCAGAGCTTCCAGATCATAAATATCATATTTTTGGAAGGGATGGCGCTAAGAATTTAGCAACGGGTATGGGGATTCCATTTTTAGGACAAATACCACTTATTCAGAGTGTTTGTGAGTCAGGAGACTCGGGAAGACCTGCCGTTTTACAAGAGAATAGTTCAGGTTCAAATGCAATTCATGATGTCGTTAATAAATTTGAGGTTCAAGTTAAATTACTTACTAACTTAGTGTCTAATGGAAAATAAGGAAAAAACCCTATTTAAAATCGAACAAGCAATTGACGAGCTCCGTCCTTTTATGCATGCAGATGGCGGAGATATTGAGTTTATTGAATTAACTGATGCGGGGGTTGCAAAAGTTCGTTTGCTTGGCTCTTGTAGTGATTGCTCAATGAGTCATATGACGCTCAAAGCAGGCATTGAAGAAGCATTGAAGGCCGCGGCTCCAGAGGTGTTAAAAGTTGAAGCGATCGAGGCATGAATGTGAAGCTCATCACAATTGGAAAAACGTCAGTTTCATTTTTGATTGAGGGAGAGGCTGAGTATCAAAAAAGACTCAAGCATTACATGCGATTTGAAAGAATCGATTTAAACGATCTCAAAACATCTCAAAAAACATCTCAAAAAGAGATAAGAAAAAAAGAAGGTGATTTACTTTTGAGTAAGTTGACTCCTAATGATATAGTGGTTTTACTCGATGAAAAAGGAACCCAAATGAATTCAATACAATTAGCAAAATGGTTTGAGAAAAAAACCATTTCTGGTGCGAGAAATGTTGTTTTTGTCATTGGTGGTGCTTTTGGTTTTGACAATGCGGTTTATGATCGTGCCAATGAGAAAATTAGTTTATCAAATTTGACCTTTTCGCATCAAATGGTACGGTTGTTCTTCTTAGAACAGCTGTATAGGATTTCTTCAATCTTGAAAGGAGAAAAGTATCACCATCAATAATAAATAAGTTTGGGTAGTAGTTATATTTCTTTTTCAGATATTGCCATAGCCCTTGTTTGGTTCGTTATTCTTATGGTTATTTCATCCTCGAAAGCCAAAAAAATTGACAATGACGAGATCCGAAAGTATTATTTTAGAAATATCCTTTTTAAGTTCGGTTTCGCCCTTGCGTTTTCATTGGTTTATCTTATATATTACGGAGGAGGAGATACGACAGCCTATTGGGACGGTGCCATTTCTTTAAATAAACTTTTCTTTCATTCTCCTAGTGATTACTTTCAGCATTTATTGAGTGAGCCAACAGCTGCATTGAAATCATTGCATTTTAATATAGATACTGGTTATCCTCCAGGGTGGATTTATAGAGAGCCTGAAGCTTGGTTTATCTGCAAATTGGCTTCTTTAGTTTCTTTTTTTACGTTTCGCTCCTATTTTGCGGGAACGCTCATTTTCGCATACCTAACCGCGCGTGCCTCATGGCGTGTTTTTGAGCTGGTCGTAAAGCTAAAGACACATACTATACGATTAGCCGCTATCTGTATTTTGTTTATTCCCTCGGTCAGTTTTTGGTGTACAGGTATATCTAAGGATACGGTAATTTATTTCTCGATTCTTAATTTAATCTATTTTTCTTTTGATTTTCTAATTCTTAGAAATAGCCTTGGAATCCGTCATGTTATAGTGATTTGTATTTCAATTTTCCTGATTTATCATATTCGTTCATTTATTCTAGCCGCAATTGCTGCGCCGTTATTTATGTCGTTCGGTGCACGGCTAACCAAAAAATACGAACGAAATTTCATTGCAAAATTGGTACTAAGGGCGTTTATCTTATTTGGCGGTATTTTCTTATTTCTGTACTTTTTTCAATCTAGTTTTGCGGAAGTGATGGTGAAAGAAGCTCAAGTCGTACAACAGGATTTTCTTCAAAACCCTACCTATACAGGAAAGAGGTATGACATTTCCAATACGGATGCTTCTCCAGGCGGTCTTCTTCAAGCGGTCCCATTGGCTGTTTTTTATGGCATTTATAGGCCTTTTATTACGGAGTCATTTTCTGTAACATTAATTATGAATGGACTGGAAAGTTTGCTTTTAATGTGGTTTACTCTTGGTTTCCTATTTAAGAGAAATGTGTTTTCTAAAATAAAGAAAATCCGTAAACAAGAGATTTTGGTATTTGCCTTGATTTTCTCGTTGTTTATTGCTTTTATGGCTGGGTTTACATCCGTTTTATTTGGCGTTTTGGTTCGTATTAGAGCCCCATTAATGCCATTTATATTTTTGGTTTTGACGACCAATGTCTTTGAAAATAAGCAGTTGGAAAAAGAAAAAGAGTAATATATGTGTGGAATAACAGGCTTTATTGATTTTAAGAGGAACACAACAATGCGCTCACTACGTCAAATGACGGATGTGATGCTTCATAGAGGGCCTGATGGTTCAGGTTATGAAATCATCGAAAAAAATAAATACCAGCTAGGTCTTGGCCATAGACGCTTGTCAATCATTGATTTAAGTAAAACAGGGACACAGCCCATGTTGTACAAGAAATACTGGATTTGTTTTAATGGTGAGGTCTACAATTACAATGAAATTAAAAATGAGTTAGAGAGATTGGGACATCAATTCAAAAGTACATCCGATACTGAAGTTGTTCTAAGGGCCTATGTTCAGTGGGGGAGTTCTTGTTTGGAAAAGTTCATTGGGATGTTTGCGTTTGTTATATACAATTCCAATTCCGGAGATATTTTTTGTGCTCGAGATAGAGCGGGGGTTAAACCATTTTATTATTATATCAATGATGGCTTATTTTTATTTTCATCAGAATTAAAATCATTTCATCAGCACCCGCGTTTTGAGAAGAAATTGAATCTCTCATCCGTTTCCTCTTTTATGCAATACGGTAATGTACCAACGCCTCATTGTATTTTTCAAGACTGCTTTAAGCTGAAACCAGGTCATTTTATGGCTTTCAATATTGAAAAAGATATAGATATAGAACAACTCACTCCAGGTCATCAAAAATGTTACTGGAATGTTTATGATTCTTATAATAAACCGAAATTGGATCTTTCTTTTATCGAAGCAAAAAAACAAACTGAAAAAATATTAAAAAGTGCATGTGATTACAGAATGGTTTCTGATGTTCCAGTAGGAGTTTTTTTAAGCGGTGGCTACGACAGTGCATCGGTGACTGCTCTTTTGCAAAAAGACAGAATCACTCCTCTAAAAACATTCACAATTTCAGTTCCCGATTTAGGGCTTGATGAAGCTCCGTTTGCCAAGGAAATAGCAGCCTACCTTGGAACAGAGCATACAGAAATACAATGTAATCAGAAAGAAGCGATCGACTTGATTAGTGAGCTGCCATTCTACTATGACGAGCCTTTTGCCGACAGCTCTGCAATACCGACGACATTGGTAAGTTTGGCTGCCCGAAAGCATGTTACCGTTGCGCTAAGCGCCGATGCGGGAGACGAGGTTTTTGCAGGTTATAATCGCTATGATTACATACAGAGGTATGGCGAGAAGCTCAATAAAATCCCTTCTTTTTTAAGAAAATCCATTGTCAAAGGAATGGAAATACTACCCTCTAATGCAATTCCATACTTTCGAGGTACTTATAACTTTCACAACCGTTATGAAAAAATAAAGGGGGTTTTAAAAAACCCTACGGAAGAACAGATCATGATTAGCCTTAGTGAGCAATTTACAGATGCTCAGATGCGTAAGATTGCAAACTATTCATATGATAAACTAAAAACGGCATATGCTTCCAAAGAACTCAAAGATGAGTTTAGTTCTCCATTGTCTTATATGATGGCGATTGATTATCAAACGTATCTTGTAGATGATATTTTACAAAAAGTTGATCGTGCGTCAATGACTGCAAGTCTTGAGGGGAGAGAGCCGTACCTAGATCATAGGTTAATTGAATGGGCAGCCCAGCTTCCTAATGAATACAAATATAATAAGGGTGAAAAAAAATATATCTTGAAGGAGATTCTTCACGACTACATACCAAAGGAGATGATGGATCGGCCTAAAATGGGGTTTGCCATTCCAATAGCCAATTGGCTCCAGAATGATTTGCGACATCTTGTTGACCAGTATATTAATGAAGACCTTATTAGGTCTCAGCAACTGTTTGATTGGAAGGTTGTTGGAGATATTAAACGTAAGTTTTTATCAGGTAAAAAAGAATACGATGTGAAAATGTGGTATTTCTTGACTTTTCAGATGTGGTATGAAAAATGGATGACGTAAATGAAGCTAGCTTTTGAAAAAATAGTCCTTCGATTCTCGTTTCCTGCAGGTACGAGTAGGGGCGTATTAAAAGAAAAATCATCTTGGATTTTAAAAGTTGAAAACAATCCTTTTTTAATGGGTGAGTGTTCTGTCATTCCGGGTTTAAACATGGACTATTCAAGCGATGCTGATTATGAAAATAAAATACGATGGACCTGTAGCACCTTTAACTTGTTGTATCCAAAGCTAGATTTAGATCAGCTTATTCATTTTTTCTGCCAAGAATTAATAGATTTCCCATCCATTTTATTTGGGGTAGAAAGTGTTTTGTACCGTATTAATCAAAGTCGAGGTAAAGATGTGTTTGACAGCGCTTTTGCAAGGGGAGAAATCACAATGCCTATTAATGGTTTGATCTGGATGGGTACGATCGATGAAATGAAATCTCGTGTTCAAGATAAAATAGAGGACGGATTTTCTGTTCTTAAATTTAAAATAGGAGCGCTAGATTTTCATAAAGAGTATAAATTGATCTCTGAAATCCGATCTGAATTTGGAGATGGATTAGAGATTCGTGTCGATGCTAATGGGGCATTTGATTCGGGAAATATTGAAGAAACTCTGCGCAAATTAGGGGCGTTAAATATTCATTCTATCGAACAGCCTATCAAACCGGGAAATAGGAATCTTATGACCGAACTTTGCCTGAGTTCACCCATTCCAATTGCTTTGGATGAAGAACTGATAGGCGTGAATATTTTAAAAGATAAAATTCAATTAATGCAAACGATTAAGCCGCAATATATTATTTTAAAGCCAAGTCTTCATGGTGGTATCAAGGGCAGCTTAGAATGGATTTCACTGGCAAAAAAGATGAATATAGGGTGGTGGCTTACGTCTGCTTTAGAATCTGCAATCGGTCTTGAGATCATTGCAAGACTTGCAGGGTCACTAGACCCAAAAATACCGCAAGGACTGGGTACTGGTGGTTTATTTCAGAACAATTTTGATTCGCCATTGGTTATGCTCAATGGAACCCTAAAGTATAAGAATGTCAAAGCTTAAAAAAGATTGGAATATATTAACAGCTAAGGAGCACCATGTTATTGTAAATAAAGGTACAGAACATCCCTTTTCTGGGGATTATAATTCCTTTAAAGGTATGGGCTTTTTTGTCTGTCGAAGATGCGAACATCCCCTGTATGAAAGTGATAATAAATTTGATTCTGGATGTGGTTGGCCTAGTTTTGATCATGATTTTCAGGGGAATGTGAAACGGATTCCGGACGCTGACGGCATGCGAATTGAAATAGTATGTTCCAATTGCGAGGGGCATTTGGGTCATGTTTTTGAAGGAGAGCGATTGACCTCTAAAAATGTACGTCATTGTGTTAACTCCTTGTCAATACGATTTATTTCTTCTCAGCGTGAGGGGTAACATGTCGTTTCTCGGCAGTTAGAATAAACCAGGTCATGAAGAATAAGCTGTGATGCGATGGCTAGTTGGCTGTAGTTTTGTGAGCAATTGCCAAATCCTGCAGCCTTATTTTGCCACATTGACTGTATCAGGCTTTGGTTACCAACAGAGGGTTGTATTTGATTCAGCACAGCAGCCACATTTCCAGCGCCGGCATGGTAGATATGTAGCACCAAGAAACGAAACCAGAGCTCTTTTTCATCAATTTCTATATCATGTGATAAAAGAATTTTTTTGGCTTGTGGGACACAAATATTCCGAATCAATTTTGCAGCAGCGGTTGCTGATTTTTCAAAATCCTTCCTTTCATCGGTGTTTTTATTGACAATCAATCCTTGTGCTCTAGCAACACTAGGCATGAGTTGAAAAGCACCATAGGCACCAGCCGTTGATTTTTTTAGCTGACCAGGGCTTTCAATGAGTAATATAGCTTGCGCAAACCATGGATCAACACACATTTCATCAAAGACCGTAATCCCTTCTAGAAGCGTTGGGTAGACTTCTTCGAATTTGTAGAAGTCACTTTTGCCTGAGGTTACATAAATACTTTCTTTCTCAGAAATATTATGCTTTAATCTCATTTTCTGTCGGAAATTAAGTTTTTCAGATTTACTTAAACGCGTCCAATTTTCAGAGGGGATACTTTCTAGAACAAGGCGAGAGCTTGCCACATTAATCAGGCATGAATCCTTTGAAAGTCTCATGATCCGTTTCCAAAATTGCGCTTGAGGTAACATGTCCCATCGTTGTTCGTATATCTGCCCACTTTCAATAATCAGGTTTGATTGATTGTGATCTGCAACCCATAGTTTTTCATTTTCCCAAGAAGCAAAGTCTTGAGAAAACAGAAGGTTAGCGGATAAAATAATGGTGATTGACAAAAAGATCATTTTCATATTTGAAAGGTAATGTATGTTATAAGAGGATTGTATGATAAGCCCTTACAGTTAACAACATCACATTGTGAAAACTGTTACATTTGTTTATGGATGCTATCGGCCGCTTGCTTATAATACCTTTCATTTTTATGGTTCGTTTGTACCAATGGATTCTTTCACCGTTGTTGCCATCTTCTTGTCGTTACACACCATCTTGCTCTGTTTATATGGTCGAGGCGCTAAAAGAATGGGGACTCTTGAAGGGTTTGTATCTCGGTGTCAAACGTATTTTGTCCTGCCGACCTAGGGGAGGTTGTGGACATGATCCCGTACCTAAAAAGCCTAAGCTGTAATCGAATACCCTCTTTTTTCGTAAACCTGAATGTAGGTCAATAGGTCATGAAATCCATTTGCGTTTTTAAGTATTTGATCAAAGGGTATTTCTGAAGCCGGCGAAGCGGTTTTTGAGGGACGTTCCATGATTTCAAACCATTTCATAAGCAATAAAACACCGGGGTTCTCGGTTTTTGTGAAGTCCTTCAAGTGAACTGAAGAGAAAAAATGAATTTCTTGTCGCGATCTAGAAAAAAGAACATTCAATCTTTTATGTCCCCCCATTGTATTAACAGGCCCAAAGCGCATTTCGAATTTCCCGGCCTCATTATACCCATAACCCAAACTGATGATTAATAGATCACATTCATCACCTTGCACATTTTCCAATGAATGTGAAAATGCAGTGTGGTCTTTAAGTCTTTTTTCAAATTTAATTCGAGTGTCATTGTCGAGATAATCATGGATTAGTTCAAGCTGTATTTCTGAAAATGCCACTATTCCAATTTTCAAGGGATTGTTTATTTCACTTTTTATTTTTACAGCTATGGCCTTTGCTTCTTTGATGTTTTGTCTATTTGAGTATAAACCATCGGAAATGAAATGATGCTTGATTGGGTTTTTAATTGCGCATAAATCCTGAAAAGCTTTCAATCTATTACCATAAAAATTCGTGTTAGAGAACTCTATTAGTTTGGGGTGTATACTTCGGTAATGGTTGGATAAGAAAATCTTTGGGAGATGGTAGTATGCATGGTGTAGTAGGCTCATTTCTACGTCTTGTTTCTTTTTAAAATACGAGCTTGGGCTCATTTGTTCAGGATCTCCACAAATCAGGCTTTTTGTTCCTCTTTGAAAAGCACCAATGGAATGACTTAGCAATAATTGACTGGATTCATCAGACACAATAAAATCATACATGCCCTTTTCCATCGGAAGGTGGTCTGCAAGTAGTGCGGGGTTGCACATCCAGATAGGTTTGAGAACATCGATCCAGGGCCGCGCATCAGACAGAAGCAATTCACGGATGGATTTGTGGCTTCTTTTTTTAGCAAATTCTTTGGTTAAGATGACTTTGCCTTTTTTAAGTGATTTACGAAATGCTTTTTCTTCCGCATTTAATTTCCTAGGGTCCTTTCTCGTAAGCGCTTCAAGTTCAAGAAATTTGGCAGTCCAAATCGTCAATATGTTTTTGCTAAAAACCGTCGCGTTTACTTCAGAATGACTATTTAACTCTTGAATATCTTCTAGAAACACTTTTTTAGTAAAACTGGCTAAGGATGGATAGCTTTTGATGAGGTTGCTTTTTATAATGGCGTTCACTTTTGTATGTACTGCATCTAAATCACTTTCCCAATAGGGTAATAATTTTAAAGGTGTCTTTACGATTTCAGACCAATATTCTAAAAGAAGGTCCGCTTCTTTTATTAAAGAGTTTAGCAGGTCCAGTGGTTTACTCTTCCCATTAAAATGAAAGTTCTTTTTTAAAGTATTAAGACATTCGTAAAGCCTTTTGTGGTCGATGGTTTTGTTTCCTGATTTGAATTCAAGCCATTCTTTTAAATTCGTCGTTTTGATCAGCTGGTTTATTACTTCAAGGTCTTTACTGGGGTCTTGTATGCCGATTTTGTGAAATTTTTCAATTGTTTTATCTAAGGCATCTATCGTTTTTAAATAGGCTTTTCTTTTTTTAATTTGCTCTAGAGGGTTTAATTGACTTGTTCTAGTGAATCTTCTCCAAGTCCACCAGCGTAAAAGAAAGGTCGAAGCTTTTTTGTCCTTTTGATACATTTTTTCCAAAACATCTAATTCGTCATGAGTTGGCTCTATTTTCCAATGAATTTCGAGTTTCGATAAAGTTTTTATTTTCCTATATAATTTCCCGTATTTATTATGAAGTAATTGAAAATTTTCACCTCCATCGTTTAAATACCTCCCGTATTTTTGATAAATCTCTGAATTAAAGGAGTGATATGTTAGGGCTTTTGTTAAGTAAGCTTTGATCTCAGACCATGATTCTAAGGGGTGTAGTTCTTCAAGTATGATTTGTGAATGCTTGGTTTCAGAAATGAGCTTTTCGCAGCCTAAATCAATGCTCTCTTTGGTTAAGATCCCAATAATAGGATCTAATTTTTGAGGAATTTTGTTTTCATAGTTTTCAAAAAATTGAAGGTCTTTAATGTCAATGTCTGGTTTGATCGTTGAGCCCTTGTCTAATGAGTGACTCGAAGACAGTATATTGCAAATGTTTGCTACAGAGCAATTATTATCTAATGCTATTTGTTTAATTAAATCAAAGTTGGTTTTTACAATATCGATTTTTTTAGAGGGCTTTTGTAAAATGAATTCCTTGCGATTTTGAAAAAATGCCCAGCTTTTCTTAATCGATTGTACAAATGCCCTATTGGAATTTCTCGAGGGGATTTTAAAACAAAGTACCTGAAGGTCTCGTGTCTCAAGTTTATTGCAAATAACGTCAATGGCAGCTTGCTTTTCCGAGATGAATAATGTTCTTTTTTTATTAAAAAGAATTTGTCCTAAAAAGTTTGATAATAATTGAGATTTCCCTGTGCCAGGAGGTCCTTGAACTACATGTGAATTGTCATTAATACCCTTTGATAATTTTTCTTGAGCCGTGTCTTGAGGAAAAAGTGAATATGGATTAAGCTCGATATCCAAAGGAATAGAAGCCTCATTGCCATATATTTCGAAAAGGGCATTTGAAAATCCATTGGTATCCTCTATTAAAGTTCTTATTTCTCTGATAAAAGCAAATCTTTTTGGATCAAAATTCCCTAAATACGATTCATCCTCATGCAACGTGATTGAATGGGAGGTGACCTTTGACATTACATCGGAGAATGTATGAATAACCTCTTCGTTGTCTTTTGCAAAGAATAAGCTTTTTACATAAGGGTTTAGTTCCCTTGTTCCAATTTCGTGAAGGTGGTAATTGCCTGTTTCTTTATTTAACTCAGCGTCAACATGTTGAATAAAAATCGGCGCCGAAATAGTACGTTCCCCTTCTTCAAAGGAAAGAACTCCCAGAGTTGTGCATAAAGGAGTGACTCCTGTTTTTCTTTCTATATCTCGCGATTGTTTGAGGATTGATAATAATACTGGAGATGGATTCAGTGCTTCATTCAGGTAGGGTATGCACCTCTCATTATTTAAATTGACCAAAAGATCTTTTGACGGAAAAAGTGAAACTTCCGCAAGCAAATCTCTTAAATGTGATCTAATATGTTCCAACATCTTATAATAGATTCAAATTTAACAAATCATAGCGAGGAAATAACTAAAGCAACTTTTATTAAAAACTCTCGTTAAAAGAACACAATTAGGTGTGTTTTAATATCTAATTTTGTATTGTAATATGTCTGTTTGGCGTTTATAATTAATTTGTTTGTGGTTGCTGGTGTAAAGGGTTTGTTGTTCAGATTAATATTGATCTTATAAAACGGTTATGTTTAGAGTTTCGTTCATTTTATTTATTTTTTCTATTATTTCAAGTATATCCTGGTCGCAGAACTCGGATTTCAGTGCCACAATCGATAGCCAGTGTCCTGGAAATCTTTTTACGCTTTCTGCCGATGATAATTCATTGCTTTCCTATACTTGGGCTGTTACCCCACAAGGTGGGGGGGGCGCGTTGTCCTATAATGTAAACCCCGTAGCATTTGTTCTAGATAATGCGGGCCTATATGATGTTTCATTAACGGTTTCTGATGGTACTGGTTCGAATACCACTACGGAGTTAGGCTTTCTTGAAGTTTATACCAATCCAATAGTTAACTATACGGTTACCTCTGGCCCTTATTGCTCACCTTCCACTGTTGATTTTACAAGTGCCTCATCCGCAGGTAGTGGTACTATTATATCCTATCAAGCTTTTACTGATGGAGCGGCATACAATACTGCTGATTTTCAGCATACGTATTCATCTGTTGGGTCCTATCCTGTAAACGTTTCAATTGAAAACTCATTGGGGTGCGTCGCTTCTGCGGATTTGACTGATATTATCGTCACAGAATTCCCTGCTTTAACGAGCCCTTTAAATCCTAACACAATATGTAGTGGAAGCATTTTTAACTACACACCCGTTAGCTCTATTTCAGGCAGTACTTTTTCATGGGTTCGATTGGTTAATCCCGACATTATAGAAGCTGTATCAAACGGTGTTGGTGATATCTCAGAAATGTTAACCTCGACATCTGCTTCAAACGTTTCGGTTACTTATGAGGTGACAAACACTTCTCCAGATGGATGCGTGAATACTCAAAATGTGGTCTTGACTGTTCAGCCCTTACCAACAGTGTCGGTTGATGATATAGATATCTGTACCGGTCAATCGGGTACGCTCACCGCTACGCCATCTCAGGGCGGGGGTGTATATTCTTGGACCCCATCGGGTTCCACACAAAGTATTTCTGTAACAACAGCCGGTCTCTATACAGTAAGCTATTCAGTTGGTTCTTGTGCAAGTAGTCCTGTAGACGCTGTTGTTACTGAAACAGCTCCTCCAACGGTCACGGGTATTACGATGACTGAGAACTCCGGATTGCTTCCTGATGATGGAATAATGTGTAAAGGCTCTGATATTGTAACATTGACTGCTGCTGCGTCATCTATAACCGGTACATTTTCTTGGACACCTAGCGGAACTGGAAGTCCTATTGTCGTTTCTCCGAATTCTACGACTACTTATTCTGTAGTATATACAGACGGAGGGTGCTCTAGCGCGCCATTTAGTCAAACGATAACTGTTTTCTCATCTCCCACTAATAACTTTACGTCTAGTATAACAAATTCATGTAGTTCTCCGGTGACAACGGATTATTCATCAACTTCATCTGGTACAATTGTTTGGAGTTTTACAGGCGGTGCTCCGGCAAGTGGAACAGGGCAGGGACCTATTCCTATTACTTATAATAGTTCTGGTATTTACGATATTACCATGACCAACACCTCAGCCCAGGGCTGTATTACAATATCGAATTTCCCCACGGCAATTGTTATTGGAAATGGTTTCCCACCTACCTCTAGTTTTTCTAATACAACTCCAGACGTTCAATGTATCGAAGGAAATAGCTTTTGTTTTGATTATACGGGTAATGGCGCGGATACTTGTCAATGGGATTTTGGCGATGGAACACCTCTTGAACTCCATGATCAAAATGCAATTGTCTGCCATACCTATCCAAGTCTAGGACCCTTTACTGTGACGATGATTCCTTTCACTACAGTTGGAAGTGCCCTTGGATGTTCAGGTATAGCTTCAACAATAGTGATTGACATAACAGGACCTGTTTCATCGTTTACCGTAAGCCCACTGGATTGCGAGGATCAACTGACAAGAACATACACAAGTACAAGTAATGGTACTTCAGGTACAACGCAGTATACTTGGGATTTAGAATCACCAACTATACAAGTAACAGGCGTTACCACAACAACCCATACTTTTAGCAATTACTCTCCAAATTTTGCCTCCCCCTTCATTATTACCTTAACCGTTGAGGATGCTGCAACGGGATGTCCCCCAAGTATATCCACTCAAAATATTTTGGCATTCCCGAATGACCAAGCGGATTTTGAATCATATACAGATTTAACACAGGCTACTCAGACTTCTGAGGTGTGTTTAGGCGATGAATTGGTTTTTTATAATACGACTCCTTTACCTCAAAACACAAACCCTTCAACAAACTCGCAGGACACCCAATGGGATTGGTCAATAGATAATGGATTGCAGTGGTTTACGTCTTCTGAATTTAGAGGTTCTCCAGAGGACCTGTTGTATTCTCCAATCGCAGTTTCAACTTCAGGTAATCAACCTTGGGTGCCAGGTGTTTATACGGTATCTATGCGAAATCGAGCAAATAATAATGGGACATTTTGTTATGATACTGTTTCAAAACAAATAACAGTTCATGGTATCATAGGAGGGTTTACAGTTCCTGATACAGTTTGTGTTAATCAAGTTTTTGATGTGGTTGACAATTCTACGGCCCCATTGACTTCTATTGTTTCTAGAGAATGGGATTGGGAAAGCGATGGTTCTGTTGACTTAATTGGTAATGTTTCAATTACGACACACAGTTTTTCTGTACCGGGGATCTATACGATTTCAATGACTGCCGAAGATGCATTCGGATGTCCTAAAACGTTCACTCAAACAATAGTCGTAAGGGAAGTTCTTGCTTCATTTTCAGTTGATAGAGATTTTATATGTGACGATCAAGAAATTCTGATTACCAATAATAATTCAATAAGTTTTGGTGCTGCTAGTTATGCATGGATTGCATCAAATGCCTCATCTCCTGCTACACCGGGCAACAGTTCTGATTTGAACCCTGGTTCTTTTTTATTCGATGAGCAAGGTATTGGTAGTATTTCATTAACTGTTACGGATAATTTGGGTTGTCTAGATGATACTACAATTTCAATTACCGTATTCGATGTGTTCGCTGCGGCAATGGGCACACCAAATAATTCCTCATGTTTTAATCCTCCTACGGTCGTTACTTTTACGAATCTTTCAGGAAACAATGTCGATCCAACTTCTTATGAATGGGATTTTGGTAATGGTGAAACCTCTACTGATGCGAGCCCTTCTACAATTTATTCTCTTCCAGGGATGTTTGATGTTACCTTAATTGTTCAATCGCTAACAGGAGGCTGTGCAGATACAGCCATAGTTGAAACAATCAATATCGGAGGCCCCTTTGGTTCTATCTCTATAACCAACCCAGTACTTGAAGGCTGTTCATGTTATGAGGCGGATATAGATATTACGACAAGTGATGTCGCAGAGGCTACTTTACTTTTTGGAGATGGGTCTTTTGAGAATTTAACCATCAATACAACAGAAACGATAACACATCAGTATTGTAATACGGGCACTACATCACAAAACTTAACACCAATACTCTTTATATCGAGCGGTACATGTAATGGAAATATCACTTCCAGTGAAACAGTAACAATTCACCCAATACCTAATGTCGTTAACCCAGGAGACTTTGAGCTTTGTGAGGGAGAGAATACCACGTCAATTATTTTGGCCGGCTCTGTTCCGGGAACAGAATATAACTGGTCAAATGACAATGTAACAGTTGGTTTAAATGCCTCGGGAACTGGAGATATTGCGTCATTTGTTGCGACAACACCTGGTGGCCCAGATAATATTGCAAATATTGTGGTAACACCCTTCACTGCTTCAACTGGGTGCTCTGGTACTACAGAATCATTTTCAATTACAGTAAAGAATACGACGATTGCTGATGCGGGTTCAGCAGCAGTCATTTGTGCAGGCACTGATGTTACATTAAATGGTTCTTTTGGTGGTGGCGCTACATCTGCTTCTTGGACAACCATCGGAACGGGGATTTTCGATAATGAAAATTTATTGACTGCGACCTATACGCCCTCTATAGATGATATTAATGCAGGGGCTGTTACTTTGACTTTAACTACTGATGACCCTGTTGGTCCATGCCCATCGAATTCTTCAGATGTAATTGTAACAATCAATGCAGGTGTTATCGTAAATGCAGGGTCTGACGCGACAATCTGTTCTAATGATATCTTTACAACTTCGGGAACGATAGGAGGCTCGGCATCTTCGGGAGAATGGAATACGTCAGGTAGTGGATTTTTCAATTTTGCTACGGGTCTTATTACAGATTATGTTCCCAGCGCAGCTGATTTTTTAGCAGGATCGGTTCAACTAACACTTTCAACCGATGATCCAGGAGGTCCATGTAGTCAAAGTTCAAGTACGATGACTTTAAGCTTTAGTGATGCAGCCACCTTAGCAGTTGATTCGCCGCTCGAATCGTGTATCGGAACAGATGTGCCTTTGTTAGCGATAATTGGTGGAACGGCATCTGGTGTCTCGTGGACAAGTCCTCTAGGAGGCTTGTTTTCGCCAAATAACAATATTTTAGCCCCGAATTATACGCCCACTAACGCTGAAAATATTATAGGGACAGCTACAGTTACCGCAACAGTTACGGATCCTGATGGAGCAGGACCTTGCCTCGCGTTAAATGAAGATGTCGTGATAACATTACTAGATACAGTAACTGTTTCTGCAGGTAATAATGCGGTTATATGCTCTAATGATACATACACGCTAGATGGCGCTATTGGGGGGTCTGCTAGCTCTGCATTATGGACAACAAGTGGTACAGGAGATTTTTCTCCAAACACATCTGCTCTTAACGCAGTATACACGCCAAGTTCGGCAGATTTAACTACAGGAAGCGTTACGTTAACGCTAACAACAGATGACCCTACAGGGCCTTGTGTTTCTTCTTCTGATAATATCGAATTGTCATTTAGTAATGCCGCTACTATAGAAGTTTCTGGTGCAACCGCAGGTACATGTGATAATTCTGCTGTGCCTGTTTCTGCAACTATTGGTGGTACGGCTTCATCAATGACATGGACAGGGGGAGATGGAACTTACACCCCAAATGCTTTTTCGCTAGCAATTGATTACTCACCTAGTGCAGGAGAAATTGCTGCGGGTACATTAATTTTAACAGCAACAACGAATGACCCTGATGCTTCTGGGCCTTGTGAGGCTGTTATGGATCAGGTCACAATAAATATTGCTACCGATGTCATCGTTGATGCCGGTACAGACCAAGAGGCTTGTTCTGATCAGGGCATAGTATTAAATGGTTTGATTGGAGGAGCCGCTTCATCTGCAACGTGGTCCGGTGGTTTGGGAACGTTCTTTCCAAATGATTCCCAGTTGGATGCGGTTTATACCCCAACTCCAACCGAGATTTTAAATGGATCTATTACATTAACATTAACGACTGATGATCCAGTTGGCCCATGCACTGCGGCTTCTGCTCAAGTAACATATACATTTACATTCCCAGCAACAGTTTCTGCAGGGGATGATGAAGTTGTTTGTTCTAATTCAGCAATTGCATTATCGGGTTCTATCGGAGGTACCGCAAGCACTGCAACTTGGGCAGGGAATGGCTCTGGGACATTTAATAATGTAAATAGTTTAGGTGCTGTTTACACGCCAAGTGCAGATGATTTGACATTAGGCAGTGTTTCGTTAACGCTTACAACCGATAATCCTACAGGCGCATGTCAGGCAGAGTCGAGTACAATGAACTTAACGATAAACGAGGCAGCATCAATATTAGTGACTTCGCCATTGGTTGAATGCATCGAAGATGAATTTGCATTGACAGCAGTTATAGGAGGTTCGGCATCAAGTGTTACATGGTCAAATGGAAATGGCTTATTCACCCCAAATGTCAACACACTAACGCCTAATTATTTGCCTACTGTAGCTGAAAACAATTCGAGCCCGATAGCTCTAGAAGCCACCACGGATGATCCAGATGGTTCTGGACCTTGTCTTGCTGCAACAGATCAGGTGATTCTTCAAATAGATGCGGCAGCAACGGTTTCAGCAGGATCGAATGATGTCGTTTGTTCGAATGTAGCTATAGGATTAAATGCATCAATTGGCGGGTTAGCATCGACTGCAACATGGACAACCGACGGCACAGGAACTTTTAATAATGCCAATAGCTTAGTGGCTTTTTATACACCAAGTACCGCTGATATGTTGACGGGAATCGTTGTCTTAACTATAACGACTGATGATCCAGCAGGCGCATGTCCTGAGGTCTCAAGTTCAATGAATTTGACCGTTAATGAAGCTGCTTCAATTACTGTAAACTCTCCAATTGAATCTTGTATAAACGAAGAGATTCCTCTTGTCTCTAATATTAGTGGTTCGGCAACGTCAGTGACATGGACAAATGGTTTAGGTGTTTTCTCCCCCACTGCAAATGCTTTAAATCCCGGATATACACCTTCTTCAGTAGAAAATATAAATTCAGGCTTGACCCTTGATGTAACGACAAATGACCCTGATGGTGCAGGTCCTTGTTTAGTTGCCTCTGAGCAGGTTGTGATACAGGTTAATGAGCTTCCAACAGTTTTCGCAGGAAATGATGTGGACGTTTGTTCCAATGACCAGGTCTTTTTGAATGGTACTTTCGGTGGTGCTGCATCTTCAGCATCATGGACGACGAGTGGTGGTGGAACTTTTGACAACATAACGAGCTTAAATGCGGAATACACTCCTGATGCATCAGATCTAACGATCGGAACGGTGACTTTAACTTTAACGACGGATGACCCAATAGGCCCTTGCTTAGCAGTGAGTTCTAATGTTATAATCACTTTTATTGAGCTTCCAACGTCTAATGCTGGTTTAAATCAGGATGTTTGTTCGGATCAACTTGTTAATTTGACGGGTATAATAGGAGGAAGTGCATCTGTCGGTACTTGGACGACAATCGGTAGTGGGGTTTTCCAACCTAATGAATTGGATTTAAATGCTCAATACGATCTTTCTGCAAATGATATAGCTGCTGGCTCTGCATTGGTTACTTTAACAACAAATGACCCTTCTGGGGTTTGTGGAGTGGTCTCAAGTGAAATGACTATAAATATATTTGGATTTGCTGTTGCGGATGCGGGTGTTAATCAATCAATATGTTCAGCTCAAGATGCTATATTGGGAGGTACAATCGGAGGTTCGGCTACATCGATAATCTGGACGACTTCTGGAGATGGAACCTTCACTCCTGATGCGAGTGTCTTGAATGCAACCTATGTGGCAGGAACGAACGATCAAAATTCAGGATTCGTAACGCTTACCATGACCACAAATGATCCAATAGGACCTTGTCCCGCTGCTTCAAGTGATATTGAAATTTCAATTAGTGGCGTTGCGTTTGTTGACGCAGGGGCTAGCTTTACGGTTTGCGCTGGAGCTGATGCTCAACTGAACGGTAGTATAACTGGTGCTGTAATTACTGGGCAATGGTCTGGAGGAGCGGGGGTGTTTTCTAATCCAAATGATTTAAATGCCTTATACACTCCAACGGCTGCCGAATTGAGTGCGGGAACTGTTTTACTTACTTTAACTTCTGACGATCCTGTTGGGCCATGTGGGGCTGAATCGGCAGATGTATTGGTCTCTTTCACATCTTCCGCTATCGTTTCAGCAGGAACGACTCAAACCATTTGTGAGGGTGATGATTTGACTTTAAACGGTATTGTCGGTGGGTCTGCAGTAAACGGATCATGGTCGGGAGGTACGGGTATTTATATTCCAAATCCAAATGACCTTAATGCAGTTTATATAACTTCTGCAGCGGAAAACACAAGCGGTAGTGTCGAACTTATATTGACAACAAACGACCCTGCGGGTCCTTGTACCTCAGCATCTGATACTATATTAATTTCAATTAACCCTACACCGGTCTTATCTTCATTAGCAGCGATCGATGCTTGTTCTGGAGAACCCGTTAATTATGCAATTACTAGTGATGTTTCTGCAACCTATTCTTGGTTGGCTCAAACTGACGAGCCTTTAGTGGACGGAGAATCACTAACCCCTCAGGGATCAGCAGGTATTGATGATGTTTTGATCAATACCTCTATTGATATTCAATCCATCAATTATTTAGTCTCAGCGACCGCCCTTACATCAGGTTGTACCAATAACAATCAATTGGTAACGGTGGATGTAAACCCTGTGGTTACTATGGCGACTCCTGATAATCAATTGTTATGCGTCGACGATAATACGAATGATGTGTTCTTTTCATCAACTTTTGCAGGTGTAACATATGAATGGGTCAATAATAACGCTGAAATTGGTCTAGCATTAACAGGTACTGCGGATATACTTAGCTTTTCGGCCGTTAATAATACAGCCATTATTCAGACTGGATTGATTACGGCAACACCATTCATCAATGGTTGTGTTGGGACTTCCGTTAGTTTTGAGATCACAGTGAACCCATCTTCAACAGTAGACGATCCAGGTGCAATTTCAGAATGTGATGGAACGTCTACGAATGATATTATATTTACCGGAAGTGACCCTGCGATTATTTACAATTGGACAAATACGAATACAGGTATTGGCCTCCCATTAGCAGGTTCAGGTGATATCTTGTCTTTTACAGCAACCAATTTAACAAATGACCCTATACAAGCCACAATTGAGGTGACCCCCGTTCTTAATGGATGTCCAGGCGCATCACAGACCTTTACAATTAATGTAGACCCTTCTCCGGAAATGAATGTTCCTGCGGATCAAACCATATGCGTAACGAATAACTCAATTCCAGTTATTTTCACTTCAAATGTGATTGGTTCTTCTTATGGTTGGACAAATGACAATGTAAATATCGGTTTAGGTGCAAATGGCACCAGTGATATTCTCGTGTTTACAACCATAAACAACGGGAATCAAATAGATACGGCTACTATAACAGTGACTCCGAGTTTTAATGGTTGTTCAGGAGCTCCAATTGAGTTTGACTTTATTGTAACTCCTATTTTGGAGGTAAGTTTTATCCCTGACACAGTGTTGTGTGCGGGAGAGGAATTTAGTGGTGTTTCGTTCACGGGGAATGTGCCAAATGCTTCATATGATTGGGTGAATGATAATATTTCTATTGCCTTGGCAGCAAATGGTTCTGGAGATATATCGAATTTCCTTGTCACCAATTCTGGAACCGTTAATCAAGTCGCAACAATTACTGTGACTCCAGTATTGCCAGGTTGCGCAGGAATAGATGCTCAATTTACAATAACAGTGAAGCCCGTACCTACTGTTTCTACCGTGCCCTTATCTCAGACGATTTGCCATAATGAGTCCACAACTCCTATTGATTTTTCCGGGAATATTGTTGATGCTATTTATGACTGGACGAATGACGATGTATCAATCGGAATAGGCAGTCCAGGCTTTGGAGATATACCGTCATTTACAGCTACAAATACGAGTTTGGTTACAGAAACGGGTACGTTTACGGTCACCCCTTCATTTAATGGATGTGTCGGTATATCTGAGAACTTTACAATTACAGTGAATCCAACACCTTCTGTTTTCCCAATACCCAGTCAGGTTCTTTGTGCTGATTCTCCTCTAGTGCCTATTGATTTTGATGGGGATTTTGGAGATGTAGCAACATACACTTGGACAAATGATAATGTTTTAATAGGATTGCTAGATAATGGTGTGGGGGATATCAATACATTTTTAGTTCAAAATACAACCTCAGATATTCAAATTGCTACAATTACTGTGCTACCATCATTAAATGGTTGTGAGGGGTTACCGCAATCGTTTACAATTACGGTAAAGCCAACTCCAACTTTGGTTGGGCCTATTCCAGACCAATCACTTTGCGTCAATACGGATTCTGATCCGGTCATATTTACTGGTAATTTACCTTTAACTACAAATTACAACTGGATAAATGACAATGTCTCAATAGGACTTGCGGCAGGTGGAGTAGGTGACATCGCGTCATTTACTGCCCAGAACACTGGTAATACTGTGATTATTTCGACAATAACGGTTACACCTGAGCTCAATGGTTGTTTAGGAATCCCTCAACAATTTACAATTACAACAGTCGACCCTGTACCCGTTGTGTTTGACCCTCTGGACCAAGTCGTTTGTGCTGGTCTATTAACCAATACGGTCACTTTTGCTGGCCCAAACCCTACAACGAGTTTCATTTGGACGAATGACAATTTATCTATAGGTCTTAACGCTGATGGGATTGGTGATATATCTGCTTTTATTGCTGAAAACACAAGCTTTATTGATCAGCAGGCAACGCTTACGGTCATTCCGGAATTTAATGGTTGTTTTGGTGAATCACAGACATTTAGCATAACAGTTAAGCCAACTCCAAATGTTGTTATAACTCCAGAAGATCAGGAATTATGTTCTGGCGAGACCACTGATGAGATTGATTTTAGTGGAGATTTGGCCGGGACAACATATGATTGGGTAAATGATAATATTTCCATTAACTTGATTTCAAATTCAAGTGGAAATGTGCCTGCATTTGTATCTGAAAATGTAAGCGCTACCGTTCAAATTGCTACCGTTAGTGTAACGCCAACTTTTAACGGGTGCGTAGGAACAACGCAGGAAGCCATCATTACTGTTAATCCGATATCTACTGTAATAATAGCTCCTGGTGTTGATGAATATTGTCACAATGATCCTTCATTGGACTATATTTTTAATAGTAGTAATCCTGCTACAGAATACAATTGGTCTAACAACAATACCTCCATAGGTTTACCAGCTAATGGTGTAGGTAATATCTTGTCGTTTCCAGTTACCAATACTGATTTAATAAATCAAATCGCGACTATAACTGTTCAGCCCGAGCTCAATGGTTGCGAAGGTATTGCTCAAATCGTTCAAATTCTTGTAAAGCCGATTCCAACGGTTGATCAAGTTGACGATCAAAATATTTGTGCTAATGAAAATACTGAAGCAATTATTTTTGACGGTAACCTGACAGATTCAACTCAGTTTAACTGGACACATGATAATGTCTCAATCGGTTTAGGGTCTAATTCAGTTGGGAATATCTCATCATTTATAGCTAACAATATTAGCCAGGACGTAGAAGTTGGAAACATTACTGTGACACCTATATTAAATGGTTGTATAGGAACGGCTATGACGACCAGTATCACCGTCAATCCAATTTCAATTGTGAATACAATAAATGATACCGTCTGTTCTGGTGAAGCTGTCCCTCAAATTGATTTTACAGGAAGCAATGCAAGTTCCGTTTACTCGTGGGTCAATGACAATTCCTCTATCGGCTTATCAAATAACGGTATTGCTTTCATTCCCGCCTTTACTTCTGAAAATTTAGGGACGACAACACAGACTGCGACCATAATTGTGACGCCTTCTGTAAATGGATGCCCTGGTATTAATGATACAATGGTCATCGTTGTCTATCCTTTACCTATAGTTGATCCTATTGGCGATGCGACCTATTGCGCTGGTGATTTGTCGGATGAATTCAATTTCATTGGTAATATGGCTTTAAATGAATACAATTGGTCTAATGATAATGCTGCTATCGGTTTAGCGGGGGCTGCAACAGGTAATATTCCTTCTTTTGTTACTGCGAACAGCGGTACAGGTGAGTTAATAGGTAATATCGTTGTAACTCCATCGGCTAATCAATGCCTTGGAGCATCTGAATCATTTATGATTACTGTTAATCCTCTTCCTGATGTTGAGGCCGGTATGGACACGACTTTATGTTTTGAACAATCGGTTATCTTGACTGCCACAGGGGCAAATAATTATGCATGGGATAACGGCGTAATTAATGGCTTGGAGTTTTTCCCGAATTCAACGATTATGTATCACGTTGTGGGTACGGACACAAATTTATGTCAAAATACAGATTCAATTCTAGTGATTTATACCTTAGATCTTCCTCCTGTTGTTAATGCGGGGCTCGATACTGCAATTTGTATAGGCGAGGACATGTTATTGGCAGCAACGGGTGATGCCATACTTTACCTTTGGAATAATGGCGTTATTGATGGTGAGGTATTTACCCCTTCTGTAACAAATGAGTATGTAGTAATTGGCACGGCGGCAAACGGATGTGTGGAAAGTGATACAATCGAAGTGGTTGTAAATACATTGCCAGTAATTACAGCTTTTGCTTCTGACGACTTTATTTGTGATGGCGAAACGACTTTGCTATGGGGTGAAGGAGCTGATACTTATGTTTGGGATCAATCTGTTATTGACAGTGTAGGTTTTGTACCCTCTGAAACAGCTACATATTCTGTTGTAGGTTTTGACATCAATGGATGTACTGATACTACTACTATAGAAGTAATTGTAAACCCATTGCCAAATGTTTTATTCTCTACTGACATTACTTATGGTGGATGTATTCCATTTGAACCAACTTTTACCGATCTGACTGTAGGTCCAGCAAGTGGTTCCGTGATGTGGTATTTTGGAGATGAGAATTCATCAAGTCAAATGGGCAATGTCATAAATATCTATGATTCCTATGGTTGTTATGATGTTACTTTAGTTTCTACGACTACTGAAGGATGTACCGATTCATTAACGCAGCAAGACTTTGTTTGTGTCAATGAAATTAATGCTGAATTTCAACCGGATGTATACGAACAATCTGTTGTGAATCCAATTTTTGAATTTACAAATAGCTCAACGAACGCGACATCATTTGAATGGTTCTTTGGTGATGGTGCGGAGAGTGACTTTGTGAATACGACGCATTTTTATGACAGCTATGGTAATTATTTGGTCACCCTTGTGGCATCTACAGAGGATGGTTGTACAGATACGGCATACGCGGCTATTACTGTGATTGATGAGGTGTTATTTTACGTACCGAATTCTTTTACACCAAACGGTGATGGTCAAAATGATTCCTTTATTCCTGTTTTGACCGCAGGTTATGACAGGAGTCAGGGCTACGAATTTAATATATTCAACAGATGGGGTGAATTGGTCTTTTCCTCAGTATCTCCTGGTGAAGGCTGGGATGGTACTTTTAATAATCAAATGGTTCAAAATGGTGCATACATTTGGTATGTTAAGTTTAAAGACTCAATGAATAATGATGTTTACGACTTCAAAGGCCATGTGAATGTGATCAAATAAAAGATTCACCTTTTTTAGGTTCTCCTTTTAGTAAAATTCCATAATTTTGATTTGAGCAAATCAGTCTATCGCTTTTTTAAAGAGGAAAGTCCGGGCAGCATAGAGCATCACACTTCCTAACGGGAAGGACTTGTTGTATTAACAGGTACAGAAAGTGCAACAGAAAATAAACTACCAGTAATTTATTATTGGCAAAGGTGAAAAGGTGAGGTAAGAGCTCACCGCATTGTTGGTGACAAGAATGGCATGGTAAACCTTGTGAGCTGAAAGACCAAGTAAATTGGGAGTTGAGGGCTGCTCGCCCAATCTCGATGGGTAGGTCGTTAGATCCTGATTGTAAAGTCAGGACAAGATAAATGATAGGCAGTTAATTTGATATTCAGATTGATGTACAGAACCCGGCTTATGATTTGCTCTTTTTTATTTTAAAGTATAAATGATATCTGCTGGGTATTCTTTTGCGTTGTCATGGAATTCAATATTCTGATGGTTCAGTAGAGAAAAAGATTTTGGGCTTTCATTAATCCTCTGTTTTACT
>MEHZ011599298.1_pt1 | contig 28223 bp, 20 predicted proteins | sample 897221 | NCBI WGS metagenome assembly MEHZ01 (sample SAMN05514161, study PRJNA337945) | marine metagenome | isolation source: marine surface water | place: Arctic Ocean | collected 2007-12-13
CCGCCCGAGCCGCCACCCGAGGCGCCCGCCACGCCGCCCGCCACGCCGCTCGCCACGCCCTCGCCACCCGCCACGCCGCCCGAGGCGCCCTCGCCGGCGCCCGAGGCGCCCGAGGCGCCACCCGCGCCGGTCGCCACACCGGTCGCCACGCCGCCCGCGCCGGTCTCCGCGCCAGTCTCCGCGCCGGTTGCCATGCTGATAGAGGTGCTCAAGGATGCGAGTATTGGAGTCTTGGAGCGCCAGGCCCTCGAGGAGCTGGCCGCCGAGGAGACTGCCGTTGATCTTCGGAGACGTTTGATTGAAGCGGCTGGGTTTGTACGGCTCCGACGCGCCTATGCCGCGCTGTGCAAGGCCCCAGTGCAACAGTTTCCCATGCTGTTAACAGTACCCAGACGCGCCAATTCGAATGGCAAGTGGACTGGAATCCACCGCATATCCATTCCGCACTATCTAAACGGGCGCAAGGGTGCCCCCATCTCCATTAATGGCGACCCAATTCCCTCGGAGCACACCGTATCCGATGCGTTGGAATTACGAGTGCGCATCGAAGAGCTGGTCAACGAACCCATCTCGAACGATGCGGTGCAGGCCAAGACCGCGGCCGATGGGATACTTGCAATGATGGAAACCATCCACTGGTCGCGGCTCTCGCGGTCCTATTATCACGCCCTCTCAGTGCCAACGCACCACGTCACATTGAAGCACTGGTTTTCAACCCTCATCCATCGAAATTATCGCGCGCGTACAATGCGCGCCATTCTCTGTGCGGCGCTACACCCCGAGAAGACCACACGCCAGTGCTTGATTATGAGCAGTGGCGATGACAACTCAAAGATGTCGTGCTACATCATCCAAGGGATGAAGCTTCATCTGCGAATGCACGCCTTTGTGAAATCCGAGATTGAGGCACTCTATGGCAAACTGCAGACGGACCTCGACAATGGGGGGTTGACGGCACCCAATGGCCCGATCCGATCCGATCACCGTCAAAGATTGATTGACCAGCTCTTCCTGCCCTCGTGTAGTCCACCAGCGGTGTGTTTGCCCACACCACCGCCTGTTCCTCTGCGAGAATCGGAGCGCCTGCCCGACCTCGTCATGATTGACGTCTTGGATTGGTGGGGCACGGATCAAACAGTCAACAAGGACTTTGCGACCGCGCTGGGTGAATCGTCAGCGCCAGCGCCAGCATCAGCGCCGGCGCCAGCACCACCGCCAGCGCCAGCACCAGCGCCAGCGCCGTGCGCCGGCGATTGCAAAGAGGCACCCATTTGTCTCGACGACGACGACGACGTACAGCCCATTCAACCGGCGGTGGGGTTGGCATCCATGAGCACTGGTCCACCAACCGACACTGGGGCCGGAAACAAGCGCAAGCTAGAACAGCTTGTTGATGCACTGTAGCAAGTGCGTGCGTGTGTGTTTCGCATAGGAATGTGCTTGGGTTTTACCGCGTGATTCTTGCGGAAGGTGCATGCGCGTGATTCTTACGAAATGTGCGTGTGTGTGTGTGTGTGCACAGTAAAAGTGCTTTGCCTTCTTCCCTTTTTACATGCCCTTGGGCAATGCGGCCGAGCCTCGATGGAAACTCTTTGAAGACCATACGATTGCCCAGTTTCGACAGATTGCCAACGGAACACCCACCACTGCCGACAATCCCCTCGTCAAGGCGCTGCGCGGCGCGCGCGTCTACGGGCCATGGACCTCGGACGTTCCCGCAGGCCTGCTGGCCAGCATTGGATTCTTGGCAACGAGTGCCAACGAGTTCCACCGCATCCAGCACGCGTCGCCCGACAAGTGCGGGTGGCGCGAGCGTGGTGGCGACGGGCTCATCGTCTGCGCCAACGACTGGATTATTGCGCTCCAGATGAAGGATGTCGCGCACGCCGGGCATGCCAGCAACCTCTACCGCTACGTCATGCTGTGCCGGCGCGTTGAGCGGTACAATGCCGCCCTCGCCATTGCCGACGAGACCTTTGCGGCGCCATGCGGCATCCTCGCCGTGGCGCCCGACACGCGCATCTCGGAAATTGACATGCGCGATTACACGGAAACGTGCAGCATCTTGGTAAAAGCAATGCCGAATTTCGCCTCGTCGCAGCCGCGCGCGGCGCTCACGACGCGTGAGGAGCGCGAGGCGGCAGAATACGAGAAGCTCTATTCAAATGAACCCGTGCAAGAAGCCCCCGCGCTGCCAGTGCCGCCGCCCGTGGCGCCGCCGCCGCCGCCCGGCAAGATCAAGGGTGGCAACACCGAGCGCGAGCGGCTCGCTGCCGAGCGCAAGGCCAATCGCGAGGCGGCCAAGCCGCGCAAGGCCGTTGAGCGCAAATTTCAAGACGGTGCCGTCAAGGCCATCTGCAACCAAAAGGGGCTCCACTTGGTGCGCGGACCCACTGGATGCGGCAAGACCACCATCATTGGCAACGTCCTGGCCAATTTGCTCACGCCGCCGCCGCAAATCGAAACGCGCAGCAACACCGCAGCGCCGCAACGGCCAAAGTGGCGCCCACCCATTTGCTTCCTCGTCGCGCCATTCATCCAGCACGCGCGCCAGCTTTACAATGCCCTCGAGGGTGTGCTCAAGCTCCGTCTCGGTGCCAATTGGAAGACCAAAGTCCTCTTCCTCGCGTCGGAAGAGCTGAGGTGCACCGAGGTGGAAGTGTCTCAGCAACACTACGCGTCGTGCGCAGTGCCGACGCAGGGTGAGTTGCTAATCTCCATGGAGGACTTGGACGTTTGCGTCTTCGTCGCCACCGACAAGTCCTCGGAGCTTTTGATTGCGGTTGCTCAAAACGCGCACCTTCTCGACCGCAACATTTTTGTCGTCTCGGATGAGGCGCATTTTGATTCGGGCAACAATTCGTCCGTCATGGAACTGCTGCGCATGGTCGATGGCAGCAAGGGCGACACGGGCATTGCCGCCTCGGCAACGCCCGACAAGAACGTCATGGCCCTCCCCGGGCTGAAGCGCACGCTCCAACTCGACTATAACGTGGCCATCAAAAATCGGTGGATTGCCGACTACAAGCTTGTGCTGCCCCTCGTCCACGACGTGACCAAGACCCTGGGCGGCAAACCCATCGCCCTCGAGGTGCAAGCGCTGCTCGATGACCACCCCGCGGACGACCTCGGCGCCGCCGCGCTCTTCACCGTGCAAGGCATGTACGTTCACGGCAAACGTCGGTGCATTGCATATGCGCGCGACTCGCGCGAGAGCGCGCTCGAGGCCAAGCGCGCGCTGCAGCAGGCGTGTGAAGTCGTCGGCGTGCGCTGCGAAAGCCACGTTGTCGTATGCGGCACTCAGCGATTTGATCGTGACGCCGCCATCGAAGATTTTTCCAATGGGCCCATTCGCGTCGAAGAAGAGGGAATCGACGAGTTTGGTGACGAGTGGCTCTGTTCAAAACCCATCTTCCGCTTCCTGATCGGCGTACGCATCCTCGATCAGTGCCTCGATTTCCCGCTGTGCGACGCCGTGGCCATTTTGACGCCGCCGATTGGTGGTGCCGACCCGACGAACAAGTCGGCGCATCGCGCAATGCAGCGTCTCGGTCGGTGTCTGCGCTACAAGTTTTGTGGGGATACGAGCCGCTGCTACGTGTTTGCCGATCCGCAGTCTGAATGGCTAAACTCCTTTCTCGACTGTTTGGGGACCTTTGACTCGGGCATGCGCTCGCGCACGTCGATGGTCTCGGCCAATCCCGACGACTTAAAGCGCCCGAATGCGCGCGCCGAGGTCAAGCGGATCGAGCGTGCAACGGTCAAGGAGGTCATGGACCGCTACGAAGTCCATCGCGAGAACGCTGTGGTGCTCACAACGTCGCAAAAGCTCGTTGCGCTTATTGAATGTACGGGCGACGACAACGACCCGCCTAAAAAGGATGACATAACAAAGCGTTGCCACGACGATGGCACCGAGGAGGGCACCGAGCACACTTTCAACTACGGCGAGTTTTTGTTTGGTATTCTAGGAAATTTTGCCAACGATGGCAAAAAGCAAGACGATGCGGACACCGCAATTGTGTACCCGGCGCCCAAGTACGTGCTCACCGACGAGGAGCAGGACGCCGCGTACGCCGGCCTGCCCTACCTGGGCGTGGCCATCGACGCGTTCAAGACCAAGCTCTCGACACACGGCCTCGAGAACAAGGTGCGCGCGCTGAACGCCTTCATGGACGCCACGGGACGCAAGCCCGTGGCCAAGCAGCCGGGTGAGAAGGCTTGCACCACGCCCGAGGCCAAGCACGAGCAAAAGATGGCGAGCTTCGTGAACAGCCTGGTTTCGCGCAAAGACTACATGCTCGAGAAGCTGGGCGCCGCGGTCTACGACCCCTTGATGCAGCGCATCAACGATTTGCACGATGCCGTTCAAGAACGCGAAGTGGTCGCCGACGTCCAGACCATCATTGCCACGTGCGTCCAAAAGGTCGGCAAGGCCGCGCCTTGGCCCAATGCCAGCGGCAGTCGTGGCCAAAAGGCCGAGCCGGGTGGTGCCAAGGCGATGACCATCTTCGAGGGCACCTACCGGTCCAGGTCCTACCCCGACAAGTGGCACACCACATTCAAGCGCGAGGTTGAGGCATCGGTGCTGTGCCAGCCCGTGGCCGCGGGTGCCGAAGACGTTCACGCCAAGGCCCGCTTCTTTTTGCTCACACTCATCGAGCACGGCCGCGACGCGCAGCAGTGGAAGCGGGACTTCCAGGCCAGCGAGCCCGAGCGGCGCGCGCGCGGCGAAGTCGATTTGCCGGGTCCCAAGGGAACAAAGAAGCTGTCTACAGCCCGCAGCCACTGGTTTGCAAGCAAGATTCGTGCACAGTGGATGGCAAAGAAGCTCGCCGTTGGTATTGCCGACGAAAAACCCGACGAGACTCCCGCGCAGCAGGCCAAGCGCGAGGCGCACAATGAAAGCGTCCGCAAGTCCCAAGCAAAGCGCCAGCGCAAGATCGTCGAGGAACGTGCCAAGGCGGCCGCGGACCTCGTCTCCGACTCGGATTGAAATGAAACCATTTGCAAGACCATTCCTCACGTAACGTGTGTGTGTGTAAAAAAATGCGTGTCTTGCGGCCTGTGTGCCTGCTTGTTGTTAGAAGAGAAGAGGCGTTTCCTCCACACACACGCGCGCGCGCTAACAGCAGAGCGGGCAGTGTGCATGTTACTGCACATGAGCACGCCATCGGAGTCTGAACTGGAGGACGCTCTAATGTCCAAACACCGCGATGAGGCGGCGTCCAATCCCAAGCTTCCAAGGAAGCGAGAGCGTGCGCCACCAACACGCTACCAGCGTGGGTATGACTTGGGCACCGATGGTCGGTTTGCAAGCATGCCGCGCAAACCCCGCAGTGGCGCGATTCAAAAACGAAAAAGGGTGGCTTCGAGGGTGGAATTCGAAGCATTCTCCGAGGAGAACCCACGCACTCTTGCCGACCAAAGTGCATTGGATCAGTTGCAAACGGACACGTCCGCGTCTGGTTGCTACGGGGTGACCATTTCGGATGGACTACGCAAGTCAACGTTTGTCGCACGCGTGCGCAGGGGCAGCGCCAGCGACCACATAGGAACGTATCAGAGCATGGAGGAGGCCGCCGCCGCGGTGCTGAAGACGACACCCGGGAAGCGCTTTGCGCGCCAAAAGAGGGTGGCCGAGTTGGCCACAACCAGCCGAATTTCTCCGCGGCTGGACAATGCGGTCGACTCTGAGTCGGATAGTCCTGTTCGCAACACGGGACGGTCGGTGCATTGGTCGGCCAAAGAAGATGCAAAGCTGCACACGGTCATGAAACAAATCTTGGGAAAGAGTCGGTACGGGGCCAATCGCAAACGCGTCAAGGGAAGCGTTTGGAAGGCGGTGGCCAGTGCCATGGGGTATACCACAGACGTCGAACGCGGCGCCAGGCGCTGCTTGCGCCACTGGTTTTTAACCGACCCTTCCAATACGGCCGTTGTGGCGGCAATGCGCAAACGCGACAACGAAACAGTGCGACAGCGCAAGAACCAGCCCATTGGGATTCGTAAAAAGGCACCGGTGCAAGCGCACACACTGGTGGAATACGACGATGCCAACGACGATGCCAATCTATTTGACACTGGAGATTCCGAGGCGCTATTCTCCGACATTGAAGAGGTTTCAATAGAAGATTTTGCAGACTTGTGCTTTGAGGACACACCGGTCTCCTATAATGGACCCGACCTAACAACAGACGAGACGCTGCCATCGCCCGAATACGACAGTGTGCCATTCGTTGTCAACGTCAAAACGTGCAACAAATGTCCCGTGAAAAAGGCCGTGCTGACCTACACTTTTGCTCTGACAAACTTGGGAAAAGTCCACGCCTTTGAAAACGACTGGGACCACCTCGTCAAACCCGACGCGCCTGTTCCTCCGCCAGTGTCCTTTGCTACTGAAACAGCAGCAGCGGCGGCGTTTGTTATCGCGTCGGCGGCGGCGCGGGAGGCGCGTGCAAGACGACCGAGTGTGCCAACGCACTCGCAATCGCCGAGTCCACCAACTGACTTGCCAATTGCCACACCGGAGACGTCGCAGTGCGATGCGACGCTGGCGCCTCCAATGCTGCAAGAGACCCTTGACTCATACTTGAAGATTTGCAAAGGTCTTGCGTCAATGGATCAAAAAACACTTGCACTGCCGTCAATGCGTCTTCTGATACAGGAGTTTGACACTGTGGCGATGCGGGTGGTGGCTGCATCATCGCCATTTCCTCCTCCGACCATTGCATGAGGTCGTCGACCGTCGGGTGGACCGAACGCGACTTTAGGATGCGTGCATGTGCTTGCGACGCCCGTTTGAGCAGCGCAATATTGCGAATGGCAATCTGGTCGAGGCGGGCTTGGAGCGTTTCAAACGAAGCAGTCAACAACGGGCGTTTGATGGGTAATGGTTCGTAATCGTCACTGCTGCTGTCGCTGCTACTGCTAGTGTCTGTGGCTGCACTTGTGAGAACAAGTGGGACTGTATGCTCTGGCGAAGGCGGTGGTGGCGGTGGCGGTGATTCGTGGGGGAGCTCTTCTTCTTCAAGGGCCATGGTGTTGTGTGGTGGTGTGTGTGGTGTAGGTGTTGCAGGTGTTGTAGGTGGTGTGTGTGGTATCGAAGATATTTTCGTATTCGATACACCGCGCGGTGTGATCATCACCCCCGCCGCTGGCACAATGGATGTCATTTCGCTGGTGCACCGCCTACGAAGCATCTTGGGGTGTGAGCTGGGAAGAAACAATTACACCCATTTGAAACACATACACACTCTGGTTTAGCGCAACCAACGGCGGCGATACGCGGTCGCGGCGGCAATAGTGAGCGTCGGCAGCTCTTTTTTTTGGCAGTGCACGTTGGTCACCGAATCTGCGGCCGCGGTGCACGGAAGCAACGGACGATCCATGTCGTTTTCGTCGGGCATCGACACGATGCGCGGGCGCGGAAAGAAGCCGGGTCGTAGCGCCCATTCGTAAATGCGGTCCATGGCCTCGTCGGCGCCACTCGACCCGCGATGGTTTCGCTCGCGCCACGTGGATTGCATGAGCATGTCGTCGACCGCATCGACCAGGTCTTGCACCGATTCTGGCCATGCCGGGTTGCGTTTGCGCATCTCGCGCACGAGGAGCGCCTCGGTGCACCGATTGGCCAGTGCGTCGGCCAGGGCCAGCTCGATGCCGTCTTTTGAAATCAGCGCGTCGAGAACCGCCGTTAATCGGATGCGCTCTATGCCGGCCCGCTCGGTTTCGCGCACGGCCTCGGCGTGCGCCTCGGCCGACACGGGCTCGAGGATCTCCGCGGCCACGCGCTCTTCTACGTCCTCGCGGGTCATCAGGTACGCATAGGTGCGCTCTTCCCACGCCGACTTTTGCCAGGTTGAGCGCGCCACCATTGCTTCGAGTGCGGTTTCGTACTGCTTCTTGAGGGGCCGCAGTACCACCACCTCGTTTTGCGCCGCTTCGGTCCAGTCGTCGGTGCTCTGTGCGACGCTGTCCAGTGCCTGCTGTTGCAGCGCCACGTGGCGCAAAAAGACACACAATTTTGACAATTCGTAGGAGCCGTGCGCCACACTCAGCTCACGCACGGTTGCGTCAAGCACATACCGCTCGTCGCTCACTTCGAGAACGAATTGACGATGCGCGTAACGCAGATCATCTGTGCTCCAATCCAATGGGTTTGGCAGGGACGTGAAGAACAAGGAGGACGTGTGGAAGCGGTCGCGCTCATGCTTCCATTCGCGGGCCAATGACGCGGCGGTCTGGTCAATCTCGGCGTGTTGGGATCGAAACTCGTCGTGAAGCTCCGCGTCTAAAAGGGTCTGCGGATCGGGTTGTATCAACACTGCCCGTTTTGGAGTGTCGCCGACCCCAAACCGCCTCTCAAACTCCTCCAAGACTTCCAAACGCGTCGACTCGCGATTCACGGCGCCTTCAAATGCACGCATAACGCGCGCGTCGCGGTCGCGGTCCTCTTGCGTTTCCGCATTTGCGCCCTGGCGCGCACGCCACGCGGCCCGAATCGACTCAATGGATTGGTCAAGCTTTCGTTTTGTAGCCATGGTGTGAAGCACGCGTTTCAGAAACAGGTGCGTCTTTTCAATGGCATTGGTGAGCCGCTTGCCGACAACGTCAATGGATGCAAGCAGCACGGCCTCGCCCTCGTCGGAATGGGCCAGATTGGCTTGCCACAGCCGCACAGAGGGTGCAGGAAAGCTACGCCCGAGGAGCGCCGCGTCGCCAAGGTCGCGCAAGGGCGGCAAGGCGCCGTAGGTGTTGGCAATGACCTGAGCGCGTTCTTCGAGGGCGCTCTCGGACAATTGCCTGGCCTCGACGCCAACCCTGAACAATTCTGCAAGCAACGCGTCGGTACCACACCCCATGAACGTGTGTGTTTCTCTTAAACCGTAACCAGAGTATACCATATCGAACACACACACCACAACACACTCACATCCCAATCAACAGAGGTGTGGAAACAGCCGCGCCATGGTCGCGTCCGTCTGCATGGCGCCGTAGAGCGTCGTAACAGACGCACGCAGTGTGGCATTCGTGCGGACTCGCTTGTTGTCCTCCATGAGCCCCTCGTGGACCAGACTCTCGAGCTCGGCACGATGCATGACCGTTTGGTTGTCGTCGACATGCGTCGGCTTTTCGAGTTTCTCAACGAGCATTTCGAGCAATTGGTTGATGCGCAGCTCAGTGCGATGGGTTTCGACAAAGTGCGCTGGTGCGCCTTTTCGGGCCGCGGCCCAGCCGTACTGAAGGGCTAGCCGTTGTGCGTCTCCTAAGAGGTCCAAGTATTGTTCCGATTGCTCGTTCTGCGCTTCTGTTAGAAGGTTATCCGATGCAACGGGCACGGACACATTGGTGGTGAGCACCTCGGAAAGTGCCTTTACAATCCAAAGCTCTGCTGCCAAGAGGCTTGGCTTGTGGTTTACGATCATGACTTCTTTACCGTTTTGTATCGACGTCACCCTGCTCAGCGCCGCCTTGAGGAGCACCTCTGGCATATCCATCCATTCAAATACCGGGCAGTTGTACAAGACCCCTTCGGCGTTGGGCAATGATGCTAGAATGGCACGGTACTTTGAAAGCAAATCGTAAATCTGGCCGTAGCTGCGTATGCCAATCTTGAGCCGATTGAGACGCCCCCAGCGCTTTTCTGGAAAGGCTTCGTGACAGTCGCCGGCGAGCTCGTCCTGTTGATTCATTCCTCCCAATGCGACCGCGTATGTCACATCGAGGAGCATTTTTACCCAGCTTGGCCCGTTGCGGTAAAGGGCCTGATCCAATGTCAACAACCACGGCAGGTATTCGCGCATGCGGGTCACATAGTCGCTATTGGTATTGCCCTCTTGCCATTTGCCCGCATCCACGAGCGCGGCAATGCCTCCCGCCAGGGCAAAACGTACATTGGCTTGGGAAGACCGCGTGTCGTCAAAGAGCAAGCCGTTCATTGTCCCGAGTAGCAACTTGCACGCATTCATGTGCGTGTCGTCGTCGGTGTCGCCAATGTTCATGCGCAGGAGGGGAACGAGCAGCTCGATGCCACCCGCGGCCACAAAGGCATCGAATGAGGCGATGAGTGCAACGAGGCGCGAGGCCGGGATCTGACTAGCAGTCAGTGGGGGCACGAGGAGGGCTTTCAGACTGAGTACGACTTCGTAGCGCGTGGCCACTACAGCAAGTCTTCCGGGCCGTAGGAGTGCTACGAGCAAGTTTATTTCGTTCGCGTATGACTTTTGAGCGCGTTCCTCTTGTTCCTCGTCAGTTTGCATATCGTCATCCAAGTCGAATGGTTCGCTCTCGATTGCTCTCCTTACCAGAAAGGTTGCGTGTGCCAACGTGATCTCGGAGGTGCTCGCCAGGTACTTTACCACGACGGAAAGACCGCCCTGGTTCCTTAAGATGGTTGTAGCGGTGTCGTTGTATGCAATCACATCGTTGCTGAGTATGGACAGGACCGACTGCACCACCTCCTCGTCGGGAAGTGTCGAATTCAAAAAGGCAAGGAGGCTTCCGATGACCGCCTCGGTGCGCATTGATTGTGCCACATTGGACCTCGAGAGCAGCTCCAAGCACCGTGCGGCCTGACGTGTGCGCCTAACAGACACGCCATCGTGAAGCATGGGCATCAATACGGGCACCAAGGCATTGTATGCGGCGTTTTCGCCGTATGGGTGTGGGTACGGCGCATCGTTGACAAAGTCGCGCGTCCAATTTACAACCGCCAGACAAGCATACAGCTCCAAGAGCATGTCCATTGTCTCTTGGACTGTAGCCTGGGAATTTGCATTCGTCAAGAATGCAACAATGGCATCCATTCCGCCCAGTAGGATGAACCACTGCGGATGGTTAGCTGCGAGACCCAGCGCTTCAGTGCGCAGCGGGTGCAGACCCGCCCAATCTTCCGCTTCCAGCTGCGCGTTGAGTGAGATCACCTGCCGAAGCACGACTCGCAACTCGCCGACAATGGACAACCATCCGGTATTGCCGTCTGTTAGCTGCTGTAGCGCCGTCCTGGCCACACGCTTCACCCGAGGCAGTTGACGATGGTCGTCGATGATATCCGGACCAATCGCGCGGAGGAGCACTGGAAACGCGCCCTGGTCTACCAGTACCCGTCGCAGCGCCACTGTGTGTGCGCCCTCGGGCCGGGTGAGGTTTTCGAGCGCCTCCATTGCCCATTGCTGTGCTTGTGAGCCATCGACGACCAAAATATTTATATACGTTGCGTATTCGTCGAATAGTTCAAGTCTGTCAATGTCAAAGACCAACTTCAAGATGCACATGAGTGCCTGAACGCCTTTGTGATCGTTGGTATTCTCAAGCCCCACTTCGCGCACCACCGAGCAGAGCACCTCGATGGCATTCTGGGTTTTCAGACGTGCGCGTCCGCTACCAAGAATGGAGAGTTTGTCTACCAATTCTAACAGAGGCACGAGCGTCTGCTCCCAGACCTCTCTGGACGTGGCTGTTTCCAGGCTCAGCGTGCGCACGACGGCTTGCACGCCACCGGATGCTACAAAACGGTCACGAATCAACGTCCCAATTGAGAGCAGTGTATTCAACACAGTGACCACGAGCACCTTGATCGATACGGGCGACGTGAGAAGAAGTCCTACCATGGCAACGATGCCGTTGGCATCGACAAAGTTTCGCGCGTGTCTGTAATTATCACGCACGTGGTCTTGCAGCTGGAGGAGTGTTGCCACCTTGTCCGCGTCAGACCCATTTGTGAGACTGAGAACGATTGCAACGGAAAGCGGGTCGTCTGGAACCGAGCCGGTGGGAATACTGTGCAGCGATAGCCGGTTGAGTGATGGGAGCAACGACATGCGCACGGATCTTTACAAGAAAACCGTGCACTAATAGTGTATACACAACACACTGGTTATCATTTTTACGATGACGTCAGACAAAAAAGAGTCCGGGAATTGGTCGTTTGGTTTCTTCCTCTTCCTCTTCGACGAGAGGATCACGTATCACGTTGATCGGCGTCGCCGTTGCGATAATGGCACCATTTTGCAGCCTCAGAGGCGGTGGTGACTTTGTATTTGTATACTGCGCGGGGCAGCACAGGGGTAGGATGCCACAGCAGCGCCAGCACGTGAGCACGTTTTTCACAAACGACAGCCCACCGCCACCGCCACCGCCACCGCCACCGCCGCCGCCGCCACCGCCACCGCCGCCGCCGCCGCCACAAAGCCGGGCCCAGCACACAGAAGTGCAGCCGCAGACCCCAAACCAAGCCAAGCACGGCAGTTCGAGTCCGCAGAAATTATAACTCGCCATGTGAGGAGTCGTGGTGGGTGCATTCTTGGGCTTCAGCGGCACCTGTTCCTTGTCGATGATAAATGGTGCGGGCCCCACGACCCTGGCCTCGGAAACAGGAGGCTTGTGTGTTGCGCTTCTCTTCTTCTTGCCAGCCCCACACCATCCTGGACAACACGCAAGCACTGCACGTCCCAAGAAGGACCCACAGCCTGCAAACTTTGTAAAGACGCTGCAACAAACCAAACACAAACACAGAAGTATGACGATGATGACGACCAGGAATATCGTTGCCCAAACCTGTTCGGCTGGCGAGGCCGACACGCTCGTGTCTTCGGCGAGGCGTCGTCGACTCGTCATCATGGCAACCATGGTCAAGTTTGCGTCCGAGGACAAGACGGCCATTGTTTTTTTGAAACGCACACCCGTGTATGTTCCTACAACCTTAAAACCACCACAAGACGGGTTATGATGCGGCAAGCCGGTCCAGTAGCCGCTCTCCCCGCTTGGACCACCACGCCGGGAGCGCGTGCACCTCGGACGCCGCAGGCGTAATGTAGAGCAGCATGCCGACGACGCGCGTGATGCCCTTGACGTGGAGAGCCTTCATCGTCGCGGCTTCGCGCACAAACAATTCGCGCGTCGCCGACAATTGCGACAGGTGCCGATGCAGCGCGCAATCGTTTGCCTTGCCGAGCGGTGCCTTCATTTTGATTACGGCGCCGCGCAAACCTCGCACGGGCGCCGACCGATCGCCGCGGTACCCCGTCTTGAGCTCGACCAGAACCAACTCATCGGAGCGTTCCTTGTTCACACAGACAATGTCGACGGCCGTCGCCAGCCGACGACGCTCGTCGAGTACTACACGCTGCGCCTCGATTGGTTCGAGCTTGTGGTACGCGAGCGCGTCGAAGACGTGGCTGGTCAGCTGCAGCTTGCGCGCACCGAGGCGCGCGCTCGCGCTCGCCTTGGCCAATTTTGTCACCTGGGCGTCTACGGCGGCACCACGCTTCAAACCGTTGCCGCCCCATAATTTACCGCCAGCATATCCCGAAGGCCCACCATCGGTTTGTTGTGGCAACTCGCCATCGGAAAAAACGTGGTCCTCCAAGAGACGCGCCACGCCGCGCAGCTTTGCACCGCGTGGCCTACCGGCTTCGGTCGTCGCCCGGTAGCAGGTGTACTTGTGGGCCTTGACCAGCTTGCCCGGACTCGTCTTTGTGATCAGCGACTTTAACCCACGCACCATGATTACCACCCCCAAACAACGACAACACAACCTGTGGTTTAGCGCTACGCCGAAATGTGCATCCTTCTAAGAGAAGCGTTCACGGAGTCCTTGGCCTTGGTGCCCGCAATGTGCAGTACAAAGGGGTCGACACACCGACCGTAGGTGTTCAGATCGCCCGGCAAGCAGTTGAAGGCATTCATCGGAAACAGTGCCGGTGGTCGTGCACTACCTCTGGTCGGCCAGCGCGTACACCGGCACGGATGCGGCAGCTCCGGTCGTTGAAGCCACGCGCCTGGATCCACGCGTCGCGCCCCAGCGCAATGGTGGCGCGGAACATCTTAGTGACGTACGTTTCAGCGTGAGTTGTGCGTGTCTCGTTGTGAAAGCGCACCCTGCGCGGCCGGAACGCAAAGAAGTCCGAGTGCACGAGCGCGCGCGTGCACCCGGCGGCGCAGTTCCGGTCGGGGTTGCAGTTGGCCAGGACGGCCCACGTCTGTGGGTTGGCGAGCATACCCGCCAGCCGCGTAGCGTTGACGACGACGACGTCGGCGTGCATCGCGATGACCCAGTCGTAGCGCGCGAGCGCGGACGGGCGTAGCGCTTGCACAAAGGCGTCGACGGTCTGTTCCTGCTGGCCGTGCCTCCGGGGCGGCGCGACGTGGAGGGCCTGCACGCGGTTGGGAAAGGCGCGCTGGAACCACGCGAGGAAGTTGGGGCTCAGCGCGCGCGTGGACTTCAGCGCCACCTCGGCATCGCGCATCAGTGGGTGGCGTTCCCGGTGCGCGGCGTGTGAGCACTTCAGTGCGCGCAGGTGCCCACCCGACCCGCTCGTGGTCAATACGAGCAGCACCCTGCCTATGGCACTTGAATGCAGCATAGGCGTGCACAGGTTAGACGCCCAGTTGGCGCGTCGACTAGCGCGGTGACGCAAGCAGCGCTAGTCGCGCGCGACAGATTTAGCCGTTGCATTCCCATGCTGAAGAGAGGCGCATGGCTTGGTCCACGGCGCTGTGGCTGGCTCTCGGCAACGGGACATAGAGGTTCAAACGGCTTGTAGAGATGACGCGTCATCGTCCATTATCATACACGTTTGTCAACGAGCTTGCCCGGTGCGGTCGGCCTTGTTAGCGGATAACCCCAATCTGGTTGGGGTCTAGAAGAGTGTGTCCGTAGAGAGAGGGGGGGGTGTAAAAAACACCGACGCATCCGCGCGCACCGCCTCTTGCGGCGTGTGTTCTACTGTGCTCCCGCTAAGAGCATCACTTGCCATTGAAGGCAAGTCGTACAATACAACACAATGGGCCACATGAATTTATTGCCGGAAAATTGTCACCCTCCCCAACAAAAGGCAAAGACAACACACAAACGACCAAGAGCACCCGTGGCCAACCTCAACGAAAGTGTCGACGACGCGGCATCCGATTCATCCACACCGGCACGAACGAGCTCGTCCGCCGACTCGAGCGCCGACGCAAATAGCGAACGCCAGGCCAGTCATCGACGAGGCTGCGTTACACCGACGTCAAGTAGTAGATCTTCTGGGTGCAAGAGTCTGTCTTCATTCTCGGGAGGCACAGGACGCAAAGATTCGTCACACCGAGCGCGAAAAAGGGCGAGGACGAAGGTATGTGTGGGTTCCGGGTCGAGTGTCCAAGACTATGGGTAAAGTGTGCAGTGCGTGCCGCTAGCCATGGTAGAGTTGTGGTCATATTTAAAAAAAAACTGCACCGAATACGCGTCTTGCGGCGTGTGGTCACCACACACACACACACACACACGCGCGCACGCGCACGCTGTAAGGATGGCCATGACCGCATCCGCCATGGCGCAACTGTCACCCCTTCCTCCATCGGTGTCGCAATTGACACCGACCACGACGTGTCTCGACTACTACGCCAATCTCTGCGGTGTCATCTCGGAACGCCGATGGGAGTGGGCAGCGGCCGGTGGCCTCGACGGGTGGATTCACCAATCGACTGCAAACGGCGTCGTGGACCTGGTAGAGCACCGCATGCGGCTACGACGCGCGGAACGGTGGAAGAGCGCCGCCGAGGATGCGCGCGAACGCATGGACGCGCGCTAACCCAATTCATTTACATTGGAGTGTTTGTCTAGGAGTGTGGGTGGGTTTGTTTAGAAAGGTTTACGCATGGAGCGCGCCAAGCGTGCGTTTGAAACCCCAGAGACGGCTCCGTACAAGCGCCAGGTACTGCCCAGGCTCAATGCCGAGCTGGGCGTCCCCGCCGACCCGCGCCGGCTGGCGCCGCCTACGGACCCCTCGCTCCCCAGCGGCGCACCCACACCCATGCCCACCACGAGCGCGAGCAACAAGAAGTCCAACGTCCAAATTCCGTACACGCGGGTCACGCGCGACGCCGAGGCGCTTGGTGCTGTGGGCACGCCCCTCTTTGTGCGCGCACATGTGCGCGATCCGCTCATCACGTCCATGCCCGACGAGAAGATTGACGCCGTCGCGGGCATGGATGCGGTCAATGCCGAGCTGTCCACGCAGCTCGAGGATGAGAATGCGTGGCACATTGACGGTGTGCTGCTCTCGACCGAGTCGGAGATGGACCCCGTGCTGCAAAACATGGGCGTGCGCAACACGGCCACGACAACGGCCATTCTCGAGGCGGTGCAAGGGCCAACGCAGATGCGAAACCTGTACAGTTCCCGGCCGCTCGTGGGCGACTACGTCTACTTGGGTCTCGTCTGGGGCGGCGCTGGATCGCCCGGCTACGCGTGGAAGCCCTTTTCGTCTCAGCACTTGGACATGGAATTCGTGCCCGAGCAGCCGCGCGCGCAGCAGCTTGGGTTTGCCGGGCACGCCAAGCGCAAGCTGCTCCATGTTGAATTTTCCAAGGACGATAGACAACGGCTTTGCCGCGCCGTGTGCTTGGGTCGCGTCATCGACTCGGCGCCTTCGCCGGGCATGCTCACCGTCAATGTGGCAATTCGTGAGATGAGCATTGACGAGCTCGGTCGGAGGCACGACGAGGAGCACGTGGTGTACACATCAGAGGTGGGCGCCGAGGTCCGTTGGCCACACGGGCGCGTCGAGACCACGCGGTGGGACTATGTCGGACCCATCGGCAGGCGGTGCCCGGCGCGTGTGGTCAAGTGTCTGTCGGCGCTCGAGGCTGGCGACCCGCCCGACGACGACGACGTCCTCCGTGTCGCAGATCAGCTCGTGCGATTGCCCGAGACTCCATCAGGCGTGGACCCAAGCATCCGTCTCGGTGCCGTTGCGCGAGCGCTTGCCGACGACGACTACGCTTCGCGCCTCGAGGCCGTGTGCGCGATTGTCGCGTCGTTTGTGCCCCTGTTGATTCCATTCGCCTCCGAGCCCACGCGTACTCTGGACACAGACATGCGCACCGCGATGCAGCGTGCGGCGTTTGACCTCGAGATCTTCTTCACGCTCGCCGAGGGAGCGGCACCCCCATTGGCACCCGGAAGTCCCGTGCGCCTGTTGGCGTTGCAGCGCACTCGATCGACCATCGGACGCCGCGACCCCGACGTTGTCGTATGGCTTTTGCAGCGTGCGGCAATCGTCGCGGGGGCCTTGGACGCCGTGCTTGTGTCGTCGATTTTCATAAGTTGAAATGTGTCTTGTTCTAAACACAAGAGGGCCCGTGTACAACGTAATGGATCTCCCCTCGTTGGGCGCGCTCTCCCTGACTCCCACCGGTGCAGGCACTGCGAAGCGCCAGGCTGGCGGAATTTGCACCATTGGAAGCAAGGGTTGGGGCATTTGTATCGGGCCTCGAAATGCGGAACAGGGCACTTCCAAGGCCATTCCCGTGTCCAACAACCACGACGAAAACACCCCGAGCGTCGTGCCGTGCATTGGTGGCGTGTACAAGCTGCTGCGCAAACCAGGCCTGTCGAATGGTATCATATACGAGTCCGATTACATGGGCAACGGCCACATGTGCTGTGTCATCAGCGACAACACGCAGTACATGGGCCTCAACCGGCTGTACTCGACGATTGATACCGTGCTCAATATCAGGAAGGTGCTCGCGCAATACCCGGGCCCAACGGGAGTCGCAGCCGCCAAGGCGCTCCGCAATGGTATGGACGAGGAAATCTTCTACTCGGATCCGATACTCGAACCGGGCGCGGTCCCTAGGATTACAGCCTACGCGACGAGCGTCGGTATCGCCTTCCAGAACATGCTCCGCCAAAAGCAGGAGTACGAGGGCGCACTCGCCACTCGCCGCAGCAGGGGTATGCCGCAGGAGCAAAACAATGGTATCTTCGACAGCGACACGGCGCATAGCTCTTGGAAAAACTGCAACCTCTTTGTGAGACTCACGGCCGCCCAGTTAAACCGCATCTATCGGTACGATGGCGTGGACAAGGAGATGCGCGCAAACAACAACGCCGTGTTCGCGCAGCACTATCTCTACCTCGGCACGTGGAAGCTCGCGCGCCGCGAAGGCGGGGGCAGTGTCTTCACACAGACGGTACTCGACAACAACCCGGTGCACGAGACCATTGCAATGCACAAACTGTCCAAACACTTGCGCGGCGCCGGGTCGCAAGCCGAGTCGCTCGTCGTGCAGGCGTTTCAGCAGCTTTCGTCGCCACAGTTTGCCGGCGAAGGCAGCTCGCAGGAGTGACGCGCGTGTGTGTGTGTTTACAAGGTGCTGGTTGTGCAAACGTCGTTGCGGATATTGCCAACGTGCATGTGGTAGAGTACAACCTGTAGAAATGGTCAATCTTCCCAGTTTATTTTTGAAACACACGGGGTTGGCGTGCGGCGCCTCCGACATCGACGACGTCCGCGCTGCCTGGTTTACGGCAACTGGGAAAACCGGGAAACCCTCCCGATCGTGGAAGGGCTTTGACGCGCAGGACAAGCGACGTCTTCTTCACGACGTCGCGCGCCGCGCACAAACCGAGGAGCAGGAGTATTACACACCGTACCGCGAGATGTCCATCAACAAGGTCACGGAGAAGCGTGTGTGGTCGGTGGAGCACGTGGTGCCACGGTCCAAGTGCCAGATGGCGCAAGGCGACCCGTGGAACTTTGTCGAGGCCGTGCGCTCCGAAAACTCGGCGCGGAGCAATTTGCCCCTGAAGCTCTGGCCCGACGCATCCAACCAGATGTCGATTTCGAAGTTTCAGATGTGGAATTTTGAGCAGCACTACGCACCGCCGCCCCACCAGCGGGCGCGTCTCGCACGCAAGTGGCTGTACACCCGCGCCACGTACGGCTGCATGCCAATGTCAAAAGCCCAGCGGGAGCATCTGCCGGCCATTATAGCACTCGCACGGCACACGCCGCCCGACGTCGTCGAGGTCAACGTTGCCAAGCAGCTGGAGGCAATCACTGGCACGCGCAACCCGTTGATCTTGGATAGTGCACCAGAGCGCTGGTACGACGACGTGGCGTGGCGCTCGCTTGTGGGGTGTACCGTTGGCCGTTGAGAATGCAAGCACCAACCGAAACATTGAATTCTGTGGTTTCTCGTCGCAGTGTGGAACACTCAAAATAGTTCTCGGGTTTTTAACACGTAAAACCCGAGTACATTGCCACATAGCACAAGTGCAAGTTTGCACCCAGAAGGCGAGTACCATTTCACGCGTCAAAAGCAGAAGAGTTGGCTCACTTCTAGAAGCAGAGTTAGAAGGATTTGGACAGAGTTAGAAATGCAAGCATCTCTGTGAAGAGTGCACGAAGACTTTACGATTTTCACAACGTAGTGCGCGACGTAAAACCCGAGCACTTTCTAACTCTGTCCAATTCCTTCTAGTTCTGCTTCTAGAAATGAGCCTACTCTTCTGCTTCTGACGCCTCGATAAGTGCTCGGGTTTTGGGTGCAAACTTGAACGTGCAAGTTTGCACCCAAAAGGCGAGTACCATTTCACGCGTCAGAAGCAGAAGAGTTGGCTCACTTCTAGAAGCAGAGTTAGAAGGATTTGGACAGAGTTAGAAATGCAAGCACCCAGTGAAGAGTGCACGAAGACTTTACGATTTTTGCAGCGTAGTGCGCGACGTAAAACCCGAGCACTTTCTAACTCTGTCCAATTCCTTCTAGTTCTGCTTCTAAAAGTGGGCCTACTCTTCTGCTTCTGACGCGTGAAATGGTACTCGCCTTTGCGGTGCAAACTTGCACGTACAAGTTTATTCCAAAAAAGGAATGCTTTGGATCTTCAGAAGGTGCTTGGGTTTTACGTTGCACAAATCACCATTCCGCCTCGTGCATCGCCGCGTCCACCATTTCAATGGCTTCGTCGCGATCACCCTCGACGAGCGTCTTAAACACCCACGCAAACCGTTCCTTGGCCTTTGTCTCAATGCTTTTGCTCCATTCCTCGAGCGCGTTCAAGTCCATGTCGATGACGTGCCATTGCACATTTGCAGTTGCGGGAAAACCCTCGGGCAAGCTGCAACCAGGCGGCGCCGTCGAGGGCAGCAAGACGTCTCGGCGCACCACGTCGAATTTAGAGGATTTCGACGGAAACCAGCGCAAGATGTCATAGCTCCACTCGGCAAAGGTATCAAACCCGATGCCGGACCCTTCGGACCACGGCGTCAGGCTCAATTCCAGAGCCACCGCGGCGCTCGGAATTCGCGCGAGCAGCTCGTCTTCTTTGAGTGGCCCGGTGTCTATCAACCAATCGGAGAACACGATGAGGTGCACGAGCAATGCGTACCGCAAGCCCTCGAGCGCACCCTTTCTGACCATCATCTCCGTCGGCAGGGAACCGCAGTGCTTAATTATGCGATCGTCCTGCCCAGAGACACCGACCACCAGCCGAGCCCTTCCAACTCCGACTCGTGGCAATTCTTCCTCTTTTTTGCCGAGCGATTCCGGAAGACGGCGCGGTTTTCGAATCACCGACTGCATGGATGTCGTGCGCGCATTCTCCTCCGCCCCCAGCTGCAGCAAGAGACGCAGACGTGCTTGTGGATCGGTCGCGCCACTCGGGCCCACTATGCCATGTGTCGATTCCTTGCAAGACATTTGTGAATGTGGACGTTTTTATTACAACTATTCCACTGTGGTGGTTATGACACACGTGAACACACGCACTTAGAGCACGCCGCACAGCGGGTTTTGTTTCTCCTACTCTGCAACGGGCTCGACGGCCGCCTTGCTCTTTGGCGGAAACGAGGCGGCGTACTTGTTCACGGCCTCGATTCCTGCCTCGGACGCTGCCTTTTTCAGCACGCCCTTTAGTGTCATCTTCGCGGCGGCCTGGGCGCTCTCGTGGCTGAAAGAAGTCCCCTTGGTGTACCGCATGACGTTGCGTCCATTGTCCACGAGTTGGTTGAGCAGGTGGTCGGTCATCATCTCGAGCGAGTTGATCGCGTCGCCTGTGATCGTGCGGGCGTTTGCATTCTCGAGCTTTGCCTGGATTTGCTTGTGCTTCTTCTGAATGTACGTTCCAAATCGCACGTCCCCCGCCGAAAGCTGAGATGGCTCCTTTTTCTTCTTGGGCTTTCCGTCGCTGGCCGAAGCACTTTTCTGGCGCTTTTCAGAAGACGTCTTCGCCATGGCGAGTTTGGGGTCAGAACTGATAACTGACAATACATGCGGGCGCGCTCGGTTAGCGAGACGCGTGCTATTTTTTAACAACTCACAGAAATCGTAATTTGTGTGGCGTTGGCGGCGCATCCGCATCCTTGCCATCGCTGAGCAGCGAGCCAAAGGTAAACCCGCTCGTGCCTGCGCTTGAGCGCGTGTATGACGGCGTCGCGGGTGTGGCAAACAGCGCGCGCGCGAAATCTGTGCCAAAGATTGTGTGCGCCGCTGGCGCCGCCGTGTCCTCTACCACGAGATTGTGCGCGCGCGCCGGCAGCTGCCCCTTGGCGATGTGGTCGAAAAATTCGCCCTCCCTCCGCGACTCCTCGGAAGCGTACAGAACACCGTCGACGCTTTTGAGTCCATTGGACAACCATCGGCCCTTGCGCCGCGCGCGCATCGAGCGACCACCGAAGAGGGTGCAGCAAATGCATCCAAACATCAGGTAGAGGCCCATGCCCGAGCCGGCGGCGGCGACGACCTCGACCTGGTTGGGGGTAGAGTGGTTTCTTATAGGTATATGGGAGAAATGTGTATGTGCGTATTCGAGTGGCTTGATGCGTTCCTCGTATCCAAAAACTGGCGGCGAAGGAGGAATCACCTAATTCATTCCGCCAGTCGATTGGTGCCGGGGCGGGAAAGGGAATGGAGATGGGAATACGTGTTTCTGAATCCTGGACGATGATGTCTTCGGCCTGTTCAAGCCCTCGACGTCAGCGGAGGTTAGAGGTGCATCACGGCGGTGTACACGGCCACTTTGCCGGATTGGTGAGTGCTGTACGACGGCCACGGCGCGTCGACTTCTGCCATAGGATGACCGACCGCGAGAATGGTGCCGTCGGCGCTCAGCGCCACCGAGTAGCCGCTCTCGTCTTCATCGTACGGCGAGGTGGAGCCGTCGATGTCGGGGCCCACCTTGTTCCACTGCGCGCCGTTCCACGCGTACACGCGCACGTGGCCAATCTCGTCGTCGTTGTCGGGCGCACCGATCGCGACCACGGCACCGTCGGCGCTCAGCGCCACCGCGGTTCCGCTAAGGTCGCCCGCCGACTCGCCGTCGAGGTCGCGGCCCCTTTTGTTCCACTGCGCGCCGTTCTGCGCGTACACGCGCACGTGGCCAGCCTGCTGCCCGGCGCCGTCGTTGTGGGGCGCACCGACCGCGAGCACCGTGCCGTCGGCGCTCAGTGCCGACTGCCTGCCGAAACTGTCACTTACCACTTCGCCGGTGATGCGAGTCAACTGGTTCCACTGCGCGCCGTTCCACTTGTGCACAGTCACGTGGCCGGGTTTTGGGGTTTTGTCTAACCAGGATTGTGAAGAGCCGATTGCGATCACGGTGCCGTCGGCGCTCAGATCCACCGAGTATCCTTTATGCTCGTACCTGGCCTCCCCGCGTAGGTCAGCGCCCCTCTTGTTCCACCGCGTGCCGTCCCACACGTGCACGCGCGCGTGGCCAGCCCAATAAAACGTTGGGGTCAAGTGCCCGTACTCATCAACCTGAACAGCCCCCCAACTGGTGTAGGGCCCACCGATCGCGAGCACGGTGCCGTCGGCGCTGAGCGCCACCGCCGAGCCGATTCTATCGTTTTCGAACTCGCCGTCGATGTCGGAGCCCAACCTGTACCAATAGCCGTTCCACTTGTACACGCGCACGTGGCCAACCGGCAGCCAGTAGCCGCCCGACGAGTGCCAGCTCGCGGGAATCCACATAGGTTCGTTGTCGGGCGCACCGATCGCGACCACGGTGCCGTCGGCGCTCAGCGCCACCGAGTAGCCGCTGTAGTCGCCCCCCGCCTCGCCGTCGAGGTCGCGGCCCCTCTGGTTCCACTGCGTGCCGTCCCACGCGTGCACGCGCACGTGGCCAGAATAATCGCCGGTCACGCCGTCGTTGTTCCTTGCACCGATCGCGACCACGGTGCCGTCGGCGCTTATCGCCACCGAGCTGCCGCTGAAGTCGCTCCGATCCTCGCCGTCGATGTCCGATCCCAGCCGCTCGTACCCCGCGACGGCCGCGTGGAAGGGTGGCGCGGGCGGCGGCGGCGGCGGCAGCAGCGGCGGCGCGGGCGGCGGCGGCGGCGCGGACGGCGGCGGCGGGTACTTGCAGGTGCACGCGCCGCTGGTATCCGGTGTCACGCCCAAGGCTTTCAGATTGTCCGCGACATCGCTTCTGTACACTTGCACGCTGTGGATGCTCGCGGCGGCGTGCTGCTCGTTGCCGTGCCCATTGAGCCACCACTCCCCCGACCTGTGTGGCGTCTCTCCTTCCGTTGCGCGTTCCGTCGTTCTCTCGGCGTACCCCGATTCACCGTCCGACCGCACGGCGAGCGTATAGCGCGTTGGGTTCTGCCTGTACTGCGCAATGATGTGGTGAAACTTGCCGTCGTTGAAGTTCGACGCCTCCGTTTCCACCGAGTTGAGCCGGTGCATGTAGAGGACCCTGCTACTGTATTGACCAGTTGAGTACTCAACCAAATCGCTGTCTTCGTACACGATCTTCCCGTCTCGCACGCGTATGGATATGGGTGCGGCGGCGCGTAAGCGGTAGATTGTATTTCGGTTGTACCCGCCGCAGGTGTTAATGGGACCGCCATAATGGGCAGGTTCTTTGCAGCCAATCGCACCCGTGTAGTCGCAGTTGCCGTCGCTTAGCTGGCCGTGCCGACCGAAGGTATCGGTGCACGCACACGCGGCGCTAGCCCCGCCAAAGCCCCTCATGGCAAAGAATGTCGTCCCCACCTCCTGGCAATGGATGCTGCACTCCTCCAGACTCGAAACTGGAATCACGTCGCCGACGCCAGTACCATACGCGTAATGCAGCTGCATATTTTGTCCAAAGTCGAAATCATTGAAGTTGTCAGAGTAGCAACCGAGGAATCCGGGCCCGGAAGATAACCCTGACGGCGAGTCGGACCATATCGTATTGCCGGGCTCGAAGCGCAACAGCTCGCACTCGTCGTCAACCCCCCCCGAGCACGCGTTGGAGAACCGCGCGTACATGGAGATGGTGTACTCCCCTTCAAAGGTCCACCACGGCAGGCCTAGGCCGACGGTCGCGTGTATACTGTTGCCGCTTGCGGAATTGTAGTGCCCGAAGTCGTACTCCGTCGCGCCCTGGCTATGGCAGCTCCGGCACGTCGACGACTCGGGCGTCAGACCGGAGCAGTCGAAGGGAGGTGATGGAGGCCTATCGTCGTGCGATAGGCCTCGGCGCATCACGCCATCCCACACGTCCAGGTCCACGGCGGCGCAGTCGCTGCCGGGTATGCTCAGCCTCGGCACCTTTTGGCCGTTTAATGCCTGCGCTCCTTGGGAATCGATACTCTTGGTATCGTTCCACGGTGGCGGCAGAGCGGGAGGTGGCGTTGGGGGTGGTGAGGGTGGCGGTGGCGGCGAGGGCGGCGGCGGCGAGGGCGGCGGCGAGGGCGGCGGCGAGGGCGGTGGTTGCAAAGGAGAGAGGAGCGTCGCGTGGTCGGGACAGGCATAGTCGGATTCGTTATTGTGCTGTGCACCCGGCACTAAATTGGGCATGTAGTAGGTTACGCCGCCAAAGACGTGCGTGTGCGACGTTCTTATGGGACTCGTGGCGTCGGATGTTGCATTTTCTAGGAATAGTGGCCAATACCCGTCGATGCAGATGGCGCTCACGGGTGGCGGCGAGGGCGGCGGCGAGGGCGGCGGCGAGGGCGGCGGCGGCGAGGGCGGCGGCGAGGGCGGCGACGGGCACGGATCCCTGCACACCTCGCGGCTTCTGGCGGCGGAGGAAAAGGTCCACGTGGTGCTCGTGGTTGGCGGATAGCCCGTGTTGAGATGCATGTTCGTGTACAGGCCCGTGTTGGAATTGTACTGCGCGCCGTGGTTGACAAAGCAGGTCGGCGGCCAGTCTCCGCGCCAGTTTGACGTCCCGGCTGGGTCGTTGTTCGAGCTGTTGCTCAGTGCGGTGATGCTCGAGAGCTGGAGCGCGGCTTCCAGGCAGTCGGCGTGTTCGTTGACGGCCTCCCTGCCCTCGAGCTCGCAGGCGGACTGGAACGGTGGTCCGGCGTAGCCCGTCAGGGTGGTGGCCTCTGAGATCGAGTAGCACGACGGCGCGGAGGGCGGCGCCGAGGGCGGCGCAAAGCCCCAGCAGAGCATGTAGATCTTCCAGACGCTGACGACCATCGGGTCTGCATCGTACAGCGAGTCGGTGCGCGGGTTCCAGTAGACGGTGCCCTGCTGCGACACGCCGGCCGTGACCGTGAGCAACCAGCAGCCGTAGGGGTACCCGTTGCTTCCGCTCCAACCGGCGTTGTTGGCGTTGGCATGCGGCTCGAGCTGCGCCGCGAGCCCGAGGCAGACGACCTCGTCGTCAATGTCGAGGTGTCCGGCAGCGGCGCAGCTCACGCCACGGTCCTGCGGCACGACCAGCGCGTAGCCGGGCGGCGGCGGCGGCGACGTGGGCGGGTCTGGCGGCGGCAGCGGCGGCGGCGGCGACGGCGGGTCGTGGTAGGTGCAGATGGGCTGCCAGCCGGCGGCGCCGGTGGTGCTCGGGCTCTGCGTGCCCGGGTTGTTGAAGGTCAGGTACTGCGGCTCGGCACCCGAGACTGGGTCGACGTACCGCTGGCAACCGTAGCTCATGAAGCCGCTCCCGGAGTACGTCATTGCCCCAGGGAACCCGAGGTCGACGTGGTAGGCGCTGCACTCGCCCTCGTCGAGGGTGGCGTATCCCTCGAGCGCGCAGGTGGTCGTGTCGGTCTGCGTGTCGATGATCGAGCCGTCGTTGCAGTAGCAGATGCGCGCCTGGTCCGTCGTGGTCGGGTCACCGCAACCGCCCGTGTTGGCCGAGTTTGGCTCGCCGTTGTAGTACCACAGGACGTCGCCGACGTCGGGGAAGTTGACGATGGTAAAGCATCCCGAGGGAAAGAACGCGCTCACCATCACAAACATGCCATTGGGTCCCGGCCCCAGCCCCGACCAGCCCGGGTCGACCTGCTGCTGCACGATGCTGCACTGCTGCTGCGTGAGCGCGAGCGTACACGTCGTGGAGCCAAGACTGCCAAACTCGTAGCCCTGATGGCTTGCGAGCGTCGTATGAATGGCGACGAGAGCCGCGATGCGGATCCACGCACGGTGTCTCATGTGCGTGGTCTTGTTGCTACCCTACAGACCGGCCCGTCTGTTGGTCACACACTCGTACGGGGTAGCGCACACAAACCGACGCTTCATGCCTACTCTGCCCTCCTCGGCAGGTTATGTATTTCAGTGCCCTTCGTACGAGGGTCTCAACCCTGCTGTGTGGGCACGCTTGTGACAATGAGCAACGGTGCGTTTCCCTGTTCCATGGATGCCGAACCCTCCTCGGTCAACGGCAGGTCCCGGTCGCACACGCCGTTGACCGAGGGCTCGGTCGAAAGGACGCCGTCTCGCCAACACGGTCCGAGGCACCGTTTGAGTTGCGAGACGGGGACGGGGATGCCGGCGTTGAGGCGCAGCGCCAGCACGATGCGGTGCCGGTCGTCGCCCGGCTGCAGCTTCTTGCTGAGCATCGAAAAGGACTGCACGAGCAGCTCCTGAGCCGGTCCGCGGAGCTGCGTCACCATCTTCGTGACGACGTCCTGTGCCACATCCAGCTCCTCACTCGGAATGCTGGCGGGTGCGCCTCTGGCCAGACGCTTGCGCGCTCCGAGCACGGCGTCCTCCTGGTCGTCGCGCGCGTCGCGCTGTCGCTTCCGGCTCTTGTCGGGCGCGGTCACCGCCACTGGTGCCGGCTCGGGCACAAAGTGAAACTTGGAGGAGAAGAGCAGGCGACGACCCGACGTCGCGACAAAATCGTACTGCGCCACCGTCTTGTTGGCCTCCTTGACAGCCGAGTGGAGCTGCGACAGATTGGTGAAACTGATCGTGCTCGGTAGCTCGTGTCGAGAGACGGTTCCGTTGACCAGCCGTGAGTCCACGGCGTGCTGCGACCGAGCCGCCGAGGTGATGGCCTCGTGCGCGCTGCGCAGGTCGGTCTCCGCGTCGGTCATTCGAGTGCGTGTGTGTGTGCGTGTGAGCTGCATGGTTGACCCCTTTCATGGTTGTCGTGCAACCCCTTTCATGGTTGACCCCTTTCATGGTTCTTTTAGCGGACAACCCCGTACACACACACCCGTACGCACACGTGCACATGTCCGACGATACTCGTACGACGCTCGCATCTGCTTTTCTTGCCCTTTCCTCGCCGCTGTGCAGCTGCCGTTTCACCTCAGCCGCGCCGCCGCCTTTGCCAGCTCGCGCTTCTCGCTGTCGCGCAATGCAAAGTGCGCTCCGTTTGTCTGCGCCGCGTTGCTCGGGCGTTTGTCTCCGCGCTGCTCGAGCAACGCCCGTTGTTGCCGTCGTGCGGTGGGTGGTGGCGGGCTCGGTGGCGGTGGACTTGCAGGCGGGGGACTCGGCGGCGGCGGCGGGGTCGGCGGCGCGCGGGGCGGCGCGGGCGGCCTCAAGGGGGCAACCATGTCCTTGGCCAGCGTGTCCGCGTCGCTGAGCGCCTCCATTGTCATCGCACCAGCCACGACAAAGCCGACTGCAATGGCAGTGCCGGCCGCCAGAACGATCAGCTGGCCCGTGCTGCTCATGGTGCGCGACACTCGTGTTCCGCTTTGACCAGGAGCGACCACGTCTAATCTTTGATAGCGATTCGTGCGCAGCGCGTCTGTACACATCTCGCTAATCGGCACAGTCCCTACGACGGTCGACCACGAGCGGCCGCCGTTTGATGACGTCGTTTGGCACGGCCGTCGTCGCGTCCGTCGCGCCCGTCGCGCCCGTCGCGCCGTCTGGACTCGAGACGCCCGCACCGCGGCATCACTATTTGCAAGCCGGACACGCCAAGAAGCTCGAGCCAATCATCCGCTCGCTCGACCTGTACGACAACGACCCAAAAGCGTGGCAAACGCTGCGCGAGCGCGTCGAGCAAATGACCGCCGGATGGGACGAACTCATAAGAAGCCTCCCCGATCAAAGCGACGCGCGGATGCTCCTGACGACGCAACGAGACCTGTGCTTCGAGGCCCTGCGCGTGCAGTCGGACTTGTTCCACAAGCATCGGCAGACGTGCGTCCAGGCGCTGAAGTTGCAGAGAGGTTGAGAAACCTTTGTGTGTGTGTGTGTGTAGCGTCAGCATCCGACACGACAGCATCCGTACCGGCTTGCGGGGTGTGAACCGAAGATGCGCAGCGTGTGTT
>MEHZ011500977.1_pt1 | contig 28110 bp, 34 predicted proteins | sample 897221 | NCBI WGS metagenome assembly MEHZ01 (sample SAMN05514161, study PRJNA337945) | marine metagenome | isolation source: marine surface water | place: Arctic Ocean | collected 2007-12-13
ATGAGCGACGAAGCAATGTTTGATCGTTTCAAGAAGTGTGCCATCGAGGTGCTCGCTGTCGAAGGCGACAAGATAACCAAAGAGGCTAGCTTCGCTGACGACCTCGATGCTGACAGCCTCGATCTCGTAGAGCTCGTCATGGCGCTCGAAGAAGAGTTCGACGTTGCTGTCGACGAAGAAGAACTCGAAGGCATCGACACCGTCGGCAAGGCCTACGAACTCGTCACCGGCAAGCTCTAATGTCACAGCGCCGTGTGGTCATCACGGGCGCTTCCGCGGTCGCCACGGCAGGACTCGGACGAGAAGCCTTCTTCGAGGGCTTGCTCGCTCCCGCGTCCGACGAGCGACCGCGCAACGTCCCCGAATTCGACCCGACGTCCTATTTTGACAAGAAGGAGGCCCGTCGGCTCGACCGCCATGCTCAGTTTGCGCTGGTCGCGGCTGCTGAAGCCCTGGCCGAAGCTGGAGACCTTCCCTATGACCGCGAACGTATTGGTTCGCTCGTAGGCACCGGTGTTGGAGGCATGCGCACATTCGAAGAGCAAGTGCTGATCCAGCACGAAAAGGGTTCACGGCGGGTAAGTCCGTTCTTGATCCCCATGATGATGGCCAACGCCTCTTCAGCGCACATCTCGATGAAGTACGGCTTCGAGGGACCGTGTGAGACCACTGTCACGGCCTGTGCGGCGAGCAACCAGAGCATCGGTAATGCTTTCAACATGATCCGATGGGGCCGCTGTGACGCCATGGTGACCGGCGGTACCGAGTCCTCGACAACCGTTGTTGGTCTCGCTGGCTTCTCCAATATGACGGCCCTGTCGAGTTCGGGTGTGAGTCGCCCCTTCGACGCCGGGCGCGACGGGTTTGTCGCCGCCGAAGCCGCTGGCGTGCTGGTCATCGAAGAGCTCGAAGGTGCTCGGGCACGCGGCGCCACAATTCTGGCCGAAATCTTGGGTTACGCGACGACCGCCGATGCCCATCACATCACTGCACCGTCGCCCGGCGGTGTTGGCGCGGTCAAGTGTATGACACGTGCTCTCGACGATGCCGGCATCAATACCAGTGATATTGCCTATGTCAATGCTCACGGCACGTCTACGCCGTTGAACGACGCTGCCGAAGCCCAAGCGTGCGCCCAGATGTTCGGCACCCCTGGTCCTTACGTAACGTCCATCAAGGGCGTCACAGGGCACTCTCTGGGCGCTGCTGGCGCAATCGAGGCTGTATCGATCGTCGAGTCGATGATCAGAGGCATCATTCCTCCCACTGCCAACACGACAGCGGTTGACCCCGAGCTTCCACAGATCAATGTCGTCATCGGCCAAGGCCAAGAGTGGACACCAGGCCCGACGATCTCGAACTCATTCGGCTTTGGTGGCCACAACGCCAGCCTGATCTTCGGCCCCGCACCGCTCTAAACCACGTCATCGGAGCGTCGCCTCGCCCTGGCTGTTCTGCGAAACGCAGATGGCCGGGTGGGCGGCGCTCTTGCGCGTTCGGTTGTCAACACCCACTGGTCAGATGTCGACGCCTACGAACAACAGGTCGCAGCTGCATGCGACTTCACCGTTGACTAATGCCCTGCCGCTGGCCTTGCCTGCTCGGGCCGACATGCGAGTCACGGTGAGTTCAAGATCGAGCCGATCGCCTGGCAACACCTGACGGCGGAACTTGGCCTTATCGAGCCCACCGAAGAGCGGAATCTTGCCAGCGAAGCTCCCGCCGTGCAATACCGCGTAGGCGCCAAGCTGCGCGATGGACTCGGCCATAAGCACGCCCGGCAGTGTTGGACGACCCGGGAAGTGGCCAGCAAAAAATGGCAGGTCTTCTCCGGGAATCCAGAAGCCCTTTGCCGACACACCCGGTTCCAACTCGGTTACCTCGTCGAGGAACAGGAACGGATCCCGGTGCGGGATCACGTCAGTCGGGGCTGGCAGAGCGTTCGTCATGGTCTCGAACCTACCGGTCCTGAGAGGTCAGCCATTGCTACATCGCTGCCCAAAAACAGCGGAAGGGCCTGGGCGAACCCAGACCCTTGCACTGTTCAGTTAAGAAGTCTCAGACGAGAATTACTTACCCTTGGCTGCATTCTTCAGCTTCGAACCTGCGGAGACCTTGACGCCCTTGGTGGCGGCAATCTGAATGGTCTCGCCGGTGCGAGGGTTGCGACCCGTGCGAGGTGCACGGGTGGTCTGCTGGAACGAGATCCAACCTGGGATCGTGATCTTGTCGTCGGTTTGAGCGACATGCTCAGCAACGACCTCAAACATTCCGCTGATAGCGGAATCGATGTCGGACTTGCTCATCTCGGTCTTGGCAGCGATGGCTTCGACCAGTTCAGACTTATTCATGGTTACTCCTTAGGCGACTTAGTTCGAGCCAGTGGGGTTCGAACAGCGCCATAAGAAGAGTCTGTCGGGGTAGCAATGTCAAGCATTTCCAACAGTTTTAACGGTTTCACGATCTTGGCCGCGCGTTGGCTGTGCAGCCGAGCGGCCGCCGCCTACGATGTCGAGGTGTCGACGGCGCGTCGCAAGGAATCAAAAGAGGGGCAAGACGGGTTTACTCGTTATGTCATGCCCGAACTCGACGTCCTGCTGCGCGTCGCCCGGTCGATCACCGGAAATGTGACCGATGCAGACGACCTCGTACAAGACACTTTGCTGCGGGCGTACCGCGCTATCGACAAGTTCGATGGCCGCTATCCCCGTGCCTGGCTGCTCACCATCATGCGTAACGCACAGATCAACCGGGTTCGCCGCAAGCGACCCGAGCTCATGCGTGATCCCGAGACCACCCTTGCCGTAGTGGCCAACACCGATAGCGACGCAAAAACGCCTGAATCATTGGTTATTGGCCAAACATTCGACGCTGCGGTCGAACGTTCACTGGCCGCTATCCCCTCGCAGTTCCGCGAGGCTATTCACCTTGTCGACATCGACGGTCTCTCATATAACGAAGCCGCTGCCGTCCTTGATGTCCCCGTCGGCACGATCATGAGCCGGCTTCACCGGGGCCGTAAATTGATTCGCAACGACCTCACCCTGGACCCAGATTTCGAACGGGCTAGCTCATGAACTTCTTGTCACGAATCTTCAACCGCAGCATGTCCTGTCGGCAGATCGAGGCAGTACTTCAGCAGTACCTCGACGAGGAACTCGAAGCCGCCGAGGTGCCCAAGGTTCTCAAGCATCTTGAGGCCTGTAGGGTCTGCGGCCTCGAAGCGAGCATGTACACCCGAATCAAGGATTCCTTGGTAAATCACCAGGATTCGCCCAGCGATGATTCGAAAGAGCGGATCCGTGCGCTCGCTGAGGAACTAGCGGCAACGGGTATTCCTGAGGGTGTTGAGTAGCTAAACCCGATCGGCCTGAGCCGGATCTGCGAAGACCCGGATCATATCGAGACCGGATCGGGTGCAGCCTGGCGCTCGACCCGACCCTTGGCTGGATGGTTGGGTTAGATCGCTGAGTCGCGGACCGAGCGGCGTTTCTGGAAGAAATCGCCTACCTGATTTAGCGACAGAACAGAGAAGGTCAGTGCGAGCGACGGGTAGATGACTTGCCATACATCGAGCTTGATGTCGCTGCGTGCCTGATTGATCATGTTGCCCCACGTCGACTGCGGGAGCTGCACACTCAAGCCGAGAAACGACAGCGTTCCCTCGACGACGACAACAAACGCTGCGGCCACCATGGCGTAGGAGATCAGCGTCGGCATGACGTTAGGAATGATCTCGCGAAACAGGATCTTGGTTCTGCTCGTGCCGATCGCACGGGCGGCTGTCACAAACTCGCGGTTCGAAATTGCCAAACTGTTGGCGCGAGCGACACGGGTGTACGCCGGTATCGACAAGACGCCGATGACCAGGCTGATGATGAAGAGGCTACGAACCCGAAAGATTGACACCATGGCGAGCAACAACACCAATGCGGGGAACGCCAAGATCACATCGATGGCCCACATCACAACCGTTTCGGTCCAGCCACGCACATAGCCAACCAACGCCCCAAGGAACCCGCCAACTATCAAGCCGAAACTTGCGGCCACGAGGGCAACAATCAGGCTCACCCAGCCGCCGTGCGCAATACGAGCAAAGGTGTCACGGGCGATGGCGTCCGTGCCAAGCCAATGTTCGCCAGACGGCTTTTCAAGCCGTTCGCCCGTACCGAAGTCACCGGTGCGCACATCGAAGTTATTGGTCTGAAAGTCAGGGTCTTGCAGCGGTAGGGCGCCATTGAAGACCGAGGTGTCGAGTTTTGCGTACAACGCCAAACCAACAATGAAGATCAGCCACACGGCAGAAATCTTGACCATCAACGGCATGGAGCCAAAAATCTTAAAGAACGATTGTCTGCGAGGCTTCTCGCCAACAGCCGACAAGTTCATCGAAACATCGGCCTCTGTCGAAATTGGGCTTAGTCGATCGCGAGGGAACTCAACCTTAGAATCACCGGGGCCGGTCGTCGTCATGGTGCTACTTCCTGCGAATGCGGGGATCGATGGCAATGTAGAGCAGGTCGACGATGGTGTTGATAACCACGTACACCACGGCGATGAAGACCGTGATGCCCTGGATCACTTGGATGTCTCGTTGGCTGATTGCGTTGATCAACCGGAATCCGAGACCAGGTATGGCAAAGAGCGTTTCGATGACCACTGTGCCACCCAACAGTGCACCGAAATTGATGCCGACAATCGTCATCAGGCTCAGCGAACTGGGGCGTAACGCATGCCGGAACAGTATGAATCTGTCAGACATGCCCTTTGCCCGAGCAGCAAGTATGTAGTTCTCTTGCAGGGTGGCGATCATGTCAGATCGCACAAGCCTGGAGAAGATCGCCATCTGTGTCAGGGCGAGGGCCGTCGCTGGCATGATCGCCGTCTTCAGGTTGGCGCCCAGCCCATTGCTCATGCGGTTCCAGTTCGAGGCTGGAAGCAGGTTGAGCTTCACCGCAAACAGCCAGATAAAGAAAATGCCTGTAATGAAGTTCGGCACTGACAGTGCTACCTGAGCGCTAGCAGAGGTGGCCTTGTCGGGCCACCTGCCTTGTTTATATGCCCCGATCACCCCCATGGGAACCGCAAGAATCACCGCAATCAGGATCGCCATGGCGGCGAGTTGGGCCGTCACAGGTACCCGATCTCGAATCGTGTCGGCGACGGACTGACCCCGGTTCGTGTAGGAGTCTCCCAGGTCCCCCTGTACCGCACTTCCGAGCCATCTGCCATAACGCGCAGGTAGCGGGTCATTAAGGCCGAGCTCATCCTGAACCTGTTGAAGCAGTTCAGGGTTTTGTACGCCGTCTTGGCCAAGAATCGCCACGGCGGGGTCACCCGGAAGGAGCACCACCATGAAAAAGGAAACCAGTGTTACCGCGAAGAGTGTGGCTAAGAGCCGCACGAATCGAGCAGCAAGGAGTTTTGCCATGATGTGTGTCCTTCCGAGCGTCCGCTAGTTACTTAGTTGTCAAGCCAGGCTTGACCCCAGCGACCTTCAGCGTTGGCATGCCCAGCACCCAAGGTGCCGTTGGGCAGCTCCCAGCTCGCAAGGCCGGTGAGCTGATCGTTCACGATCAACGCGGTTGCCGTGTGACCTGAGAACCAGACAGGGAGGTCCTCGGCCAGCTGCACCATCACCTTTTCATACAGCACATACCGTTCCTCGAAGACATCGGTGCGGGTAGCAGCCACCAGGTTTTCGAAGACTTCTGGGTTCCAATAGTTCGACCAGTTGATCGGAGATGGACCTGGCAGGCCAGCTGCTTCAGCGATCTCCGCAGTAGGAGCTGACAGTGCAGGAGTGAGCCATGTCGACGGGTCTTCATCGTTGGCTACTCGCCAGCAATGGGTTGTATGGCTGCCAACGAAGCCGTTGTCTCCACCAAGCGCGTACCCGATGTGGGTCTGCTGGTCATAGTTCGTCAGTTCCACATCGACAAGACCACTTGCGCTCCACGTCTGCTCAAGTACCTGCATGGCAGCGATGAGCGTCGGATCTGGAGGGCATGACAGTTCGGTCGCGATCCGTTCACCGGGAGCCTTACCGTCGGAACGGGCTGGATCATCGATGTACTCTTGAAGCGTTGCTACACCGGCATCAAAGTCGAACTGCGGCCACGCTGCTGCAGCTTTCTCTGAGTACCAGACAGAGTCGGGACTGAACCATTGGGTGCCTGGCAAGGAAATGCCGGTACCACCAAGGGCTTCAATGACGTTCTCTTGTGAGTTCATCAGCGTCAGGCCGCGGCGGACACGGACATCATCGAACGGCGGAACGAGCATATTGAACATGCCGCCACCGACATTGTTGCCCTGGAACTCGAACAGGAAGATGTCCGCACCGTCATCACGGGCGTTGCGGCCGTCTCGGATAGTTCCCTGTCGCAGTGTGTGAGCTACGTCAGTAGTTCCAGATAACACTGCATCGAGGCGAGTTCCTTCGTCAGGAATCGGTCGGAACGAGATTTGGTCGAGGTACGGCAACTGGGTGCCATCAGAATCTGACATCCAATAGTCCGGGTTGCGCTCAACGATGGTTTCATTGTCGAGATCGCGACTCACAAACATGAAGGGACCGGTACCTACCGGGTTTTCATTAAAAGCATCGATGTCAGCAGCGGCCGCGGCTGGCTCGAAGACCATGCCTAGTGGAGCCCGTGAGAGGTACGCCGGGAACGCCGAGTTCGGTTGCGTCATGGTGTACGTGACTTCGAAATCGCCGGTTGCTTCGACGTTGCCCAGGTTGGACGCCGCGATCTGGCCTTGCGACGTTGCGCCTACTTGTTGCACGGGGAACATGTCGACGATGGTTTGAGCTGTGAGAGCGCTGCCATCGTGAAAGCTGACGCCTTCGCGTAGTTGGGCCACCCAAAGGGTGAAGTCGTCGTTCGATTCGATCGAGGTATACAGCCAGCCTTCATAGGTACCATCGACGGTCGATTCCATCAATTTGTCGTAGAGGGTCGGCAGTACGTTCATACACGGTGAGCCACAGGTGTCTTCCCATGGGCGCAAGCCAACGAGCTCAGCCTCGAGACCAACAGCAATCTCACCGCCACTCAGACGGGTTGTGTCTTCATCGGTCGCTTCGACCTCGGTATCGACGTCGCCCTCGGCTTCGGTGCCGGCGGCAACGACCTCGTCTTTCTCAGGCGCAGCCTCCTCCTCGGCCTCAGCCTCCTCCTCTTCTTCTGGTTCGCTGTCAGTCGACCCCGAGTCGACCTCGGCGCTGTCGTCTGTCTCCTTCGCTGACTCGTCATCACTGCCACCACACGCCGCTGCTACCAGCGCAAACGTGAGTAGCAGAGCGAGCAGCCGAAATAACTGTTGCTTTCTCATGAGGTAAGGACCCCCTCCTTGTCGTACGCGCGACTCGTGTCGACGCGATTCGTGTCTGCTTTCGCAGACTGAACGATCTTCATATTCACTGGCTTGGCACGTCGATGAGTGGGAAGTGGCACGCCACGTAGTGGTCATCGTTGATCTTGCGCATCTGTGGTTCTTCGGCGGCGCAGCGATCTTGGGCATAAAGACACCGGGTACGGAAGCGGCAACCCGACGGCGGATCGAGGGGCGAAGGTAATTCGCCCATCTCAACGACGGTTAGATCAATCTCCACTGTGGGATCTGGCTCGGGAACCGATTCGAGCAACAACGCCGTGTACGGGTGCGCCGGATGGGCGTACAGCTCGTCAGACTCAGACATTTCGCAGAGCTTGCCAAGATACATAACACCGACGCGATCGCTGATGTTCTTCACCACAGCCAAATCGTGTGCGATGAAGAGCAGCGTCAATCCGTATTCGGCCTTGAGGTCCTCGAGCAGGTTCAATATTTGTGCCTGCACCGATACATCGAGTGCGGACACTGGCTCGTCACAGATGATGAGCTGAGGTTGCATGACAAGAGCGCGCGCAATCGAGATGCGCTGGCATTGGCCACCAGAGAACTCGTGCGGATGTTTGTAGCGAGCGACGACTGGATCGACACCAACGGCCTCGAGCATTGAGGACACGATGGCCCATTGTTCGTCTTTCTCTTCTGGTCCCCACACCGCAAGCGGCTCGGCAACAATCTCGCCGATAGCTCGTCGTGGATTCAGCGAGGAGATCGGATCTTGAAAGATCATCTGCATGTCGGTGCGGCGAGCACGCAAGTTGTCTGGCGCAAGCGTGGTGAGATCGACGCTCTCGAGCTGTACCCGTCCATCTGTTGGAGGCGGAAGCTGCAATATGGCACGGCCGGTTGTCGACTTCCCACAGCCGGATTCACCAACCAACCCAAGCGTCTCGCCCCGGGCTATATCAAAGCTGATCCCGCTTACGGCTTTGACCGACTGGCCACCCGGTGCGGGGAACTCGACCACAAGCCCCTCGACCTGCAGCAGTACATCTGCGGTTTCACGGAGGTGAGCAGTACCTGAACCTGCCATCAGTTGGACGCTCCTAGAACAGGAAGGTCTTCGACCGATGCGATGCGACCGGCATAGGCCATTGTCTGAGGTAGCTCGGCTTCCAGATTCTTCGCAAAGGCCTCGTCGCTCGCATCGGACCCAACCGGAATATGACACGCAAAATGATGCCCGGTCGCACCGACCTCCTTGAGTTCGGGTTCTTCTTCGCGACATTGCTCTTGGGCATAAGGACAGCGAGGGGCAAACTTGCAGCCCGGTGGTGGACTAATGAGGTCAGGGGGGCGGCCCGAGATGGCCTGCAGGCGCGAATGCTTCGCCTGGCTCGTCTTCGGAATCGATCGCAACAGTGCTTGGGTATATGGGTGACGCATGTTTGCGAACAATCCCTTGGCTGATGCTTTCTCAACGATCTTGCCGGCGTACATCACCGCAATCTCGTCGGCACGACCAGCGACCACACCCAAGTCGTGGGTCACCATGATCATGGTCATGTTGCGCTCTCGCTGTTGCTCTGCGAGCAGGTTCAGGATCTGGTGTTGCACGGTCACGTCAAGCGCCGTTGTTGGCTCGTCGGCGAACAGGACCTCGGGGCCACAAGCCAGCGCGATCGCAATGCAGACTCGCTGCCGCATACCACCGGACATCTGGTGGGGATAGTTCTCGAAGCGTTTGTCAGGTTCGGGAATATGCACCGACCGGAGTAGGTCGACGGCAAGGGCCCGTGCGTCCTTCTTACTCAGGCCGAGATGTTTGCGCACATGTTCGGTCATCTGCCGACCGACCTTGACGACCGGGTTCAGCGAGGTCATTGGGTCCTGGAACACCATCGCCATTTCGGCGCCCCACAACTTCTTGATCTCGTTGCTGCGCAGACCCACAAGCTCGCGACCGTTGTACTTCACCGACCCGGTTATGTGAACATTCGAGGCGACGTTCAGACCCATCACCGACCGTGATAGCACGCTTTTGCCGGAGCCTGATTCGCCGACAATGCCGAGCGTCCTGCCTAGCTCCAGCTCAAAGCTGACACCGTCGACGGCTTTGACCATGCCTGCCGGAACCTGAAAATAGGTCTTGAGGTCGTCAACGACAAGGAATGGTGTGTTGGCACGCAACTGGTCATCCGTCGTATCGCTCACTCAGGAGTCCCCCCATGGCCTCACTAACCGTGACGTGACCTTAGGTGACAGCGGTCACACATGCCAGTAAAAATAATCATGAATATCGTCTGAAGTTCGCGTCTAAGCGCTGCAACTATGACGGATCGTCGACGTACCGCAGGTACGGCTTAATTTCTTCGAGGTTTTCGAAGCGCTCGAGCGCGTCTTCGGTGCTCATGGCCGGCGATGCGATAACCCGCCCACCCTTTACCCAGTCGACCGGTGTTGCTACCGAATGTTTATCGGTCAGCTGCATGCTGTCGATCACACGGATGATCTCGTCGAAGTTGCGCCCGGTGGACTTTGGGTAGGTCAGCGTGAGCCGAACCTTATTCAATGGGTCGATGATGAAGACGGAACGGACCGTGGACGTGTCACCCTCGCCGGGATGAATCATGTCGTACAGCTCGGCGATGGTCTTGTCGGGATCGGCGATGATCGGGAAGTTGAGCTCGTTGCCGGTCGCGTCGGCGATGTCTGGTGCCCAGCCGTGGTGATCTTCAATTGGGTCGACCGACACCGCGATTGCCTTGGTATTACGTGCGTCAAAGCCCGACTTGAGTGCTGCAGTCCGACCGAGTTCGGTCGTACAGACTGGAGTAAAGTCGGCTGGGTGGCTGAACAAGACAGCCCAGCTATCAGCCTTCCAATCGTGGAAGCTGATCTCGCCGTCGGTGGTCATGGCGGTGAAATTTGGGGCTTCATCGCCCAGACGTAGTGACATGATTACTCCTGTGTTGATCTACAAATACCTAAACCCGACCTTACGGGTTGCATTTCCATATCGCTAGTGCCATGCGTCTCACGAGCGACAGGCTCGTCATCGGAATGCCGCTCGAATCGGGCCGCTCTCGCTTTGTAGAGCTGTTCACCGATCCGACCTTCATGGCCTTTTCCGGCGATCTGTGTGACGGACCCAACGCTCATCAGCGGTTCGATCAAATGTTTCATAACGCTGCACAACGCTGCGGACCTCGACTTCTCAAAGTGGCCCGTCATCGAGCGCTCCCCACGTCATCATTTCGAGCAGACCGGGCGTTCCACGATCCCACAGCGGCGAACGTCGGCTCGACGTCCAGTGTCGGCTGCGTCGATATGCCCGCGGCAGGTGTTACGCAACTCGAGTCGAAATTCGACTTCTCGGGGATGCTGGGCCACCGGCTCTTGGCAATGGCGAGTCTCAATAAAATTGCATCGATAAACGCAATCAGCAAGCAAGGTGTCCATTTCTCTGAACAGGCTCATACCGACGGATTCCTAGCCAATCTGTACCGGCTTGAGCTCGCGTAATGGTTGTACTTACGATCTCGGAGTTGGCCACAGATCGGCTGCGGTTGGAGCTAGTGAAAGTCGAACATGGCACCGAAATAATGCTTGTTCTCAACGATTATGGGCCGTACAAATATACGGGAGGCGCAGCGCCTGCTCAGGTCGATCTTGAACAGCGCTACACAGCACAGGTCGCTGATAACGGCAATCCTGATGAGTAGCGGCTCGACTAGATCGTACGACTGAGCTCGACCGACCAGTCGATCGGCTCCGTCCACCCAACAGTTGAAACCCGCCAAACCAGCGAAACTCGCGAAACCAAGATTGCCTTGACGCTCGCAGCACACTGGCAGGGCAAGGGCTGCGCCCGCGAGGCAGCTCATCATGGCTACTGACGCGGCAGACACCCCGAACGTTGACACCCCGAACGTTGACACCCCGAACGTTGCCAGACACGGCACTAGGAGACTGCTGAGCAGTGCCGGTGTTTACGGATCAGCGGCCATACGCTCTCGTCAAAGTCACGCTCCGCTCGACCGTAGAACACGACGCACGACCACAGCCGGAGGCGTACTCCCCAGCAAGGCGTGGACAGCCGGCACTGCTTAACCCCGAATTTCGGTGTTTGAGAACGCAGCGAGCGGTGAAGAACAGTCGTTGAAGCGCACGGCAGGTATTGCTCAGCAGTCTCGTTGGTGGCTTGTCGAAGTCGGCGACAGCCCTCTTGTCGCCTCGATCCGCCCCGATCATGGAGCGTCCCGCAAGATCGCCGAGGCACTCGGACTGACGCTCGCTGATAGACACTGCGAACACCGCAAACAAGCCCGGCGGCAACACACCCATTCATCCCCTCTGCGCCCATCTTGGCGGCGAATCGTTAGCCAAAAACTTCACTACCGATGCTCTGAGCTAACAAATCACGGCCAAGAACGCTGGCGCGACACTAGTCAGCTTCGGCGCGGTCGACGAGCTGACTCGCCTTCGTACTCGTAGAACCATCGAGTGGCCGCCTTCTGCATGACCGTCGACCAGCTTGGATAGGCGCGTACTGTCTGGGCCAGACGGTAGCCGTACGCGTTCATTCGCATCATCAGCGCCACTTCGTTGATCATCTCGCCGGCCCGACCACCAACGATGGTTGCCCCGATGAGCTTCCCGCCAGCCCGGTGTTTGGTGAACTGGGTTGGGCGGGCAATGAGCCGCACAAAGCCCTCAACCTCGTCGGCAGCGAGCGCACGGTCATTGGCGCTCATCTTGACCTCCGCCACACGCGCGTCGTCAGGTGCGTCAGCCTCGAGGACCCCAATGGCGGCGACTTCGGGCGTAGTGAACACCACGTGAGGGATGCGGTTTGGGTCGTACTTGTATTTGCGCCCAACCCGCAGTGCCGTCCATATCGCTACTCGGCCCATCTCGTCGGCAGCATGGCTCAACATCTGCACGCCATTGCAATCGCCAGCCGCGTACACACCCTTGACGTTGGTGCGCAAATAGTTGTCGGTTTGAACGAAACCTCGCCGGTCCAGGTCGATACCGGCGACCTCGAGGCCAAAACCGCTTGTGTTGGGGGTCCGACCAGTGGCAATGAGAAGTTCTTCGTACTCGATGGAGTCATGGCCCAGGTCGACGCAGAATCGGCCATTGTTGTGTTGCACCAGCTGGACACTCGTGCTGGTCCGGATATCGATCCCGAGCTCGCGCATGCTGGCTTCGACAAGTGCCGAGGCATCGGGCTCGTAGCGGTTCAGGATGCGATCGGCGAACTCAACAATCGTGACCTTTGTGCCAAAGCGAGCCATTGCTTCGCCAAGCTCGCAGCCAATTGGCCCAGCACCAACAATCAGCAGCGACTTCGGCTGAGGTCGCGGCGCAAAGAAGGCTTCGTTAGTCAAATATGGCACCTCAGCGAGACCATCGATGGGTGGCGCTGCTGGCCTGCTTCCGGTCGCAACAATAACCTTCTTTCCTTCGATACGCCGGCCCTCGACTTCGATCGTGCGGGAGCCGACAAAGGTTCCACGAGCCTCGATGACTTCGACGCCTTCTTGCCGCATGACCTCGGCGTTCTCGCCGGACGCGACTGTGGCAACCACCCGCTCGACGCGTTCAAGCCCAGCAGCAAAGTCCAGGCCTTGGCGAGATGCCTCGATGAGCGACTTGGACGGGACACATCCCGTAAAGGTGCAATCGCCGCCGAGTGCCGTGTCACTGATCAGCGCCACACTGGCGCCTTCCCAGCGCGCTGCTCGGGCCGCACCGAGTCCAGCAGCTCCACCGCCCAGAATGATCACGTCATAGTCCGTCATGGAAACCGTCCTAAGGGCTCAGTGCACCATGCGGGCGAGAAACCACGCGAAGTTGATCATGCAGATGCCCCACAAGAAATGGCGAATATCGCGCTCGCACTGCCAACTAAACCCAATCACGAACAACCATATAGGTCCCATGATTGCCCACTGGACAGCGACGACTCGATCAGTCTTTGGCAGAACGATGTTGAGCGCGAATTCGCTCCAGTCGACAGCGATCAGGTTGGTCAGCACGACAAGGAAACTCCCGCCAGCCCGCCGCAATTCCTGTCAGCTTGAAATTCACGAAGTTCAACCTGCGCACTGGGCACATAGTCGCAGAATTCAGACATCGAGCTTCCCGAATCTTTCCCGATACCGCTGGGTGTCAGCTCATCGATGAAATTCACGACGCTCGACCTGCCTGGCAGGCACAACGTCGCAGAATTGCTCGTGGCAGTCTTGATCACAGATGCGGCAGGGGCAGGTCAGTTTCCGGGGAAGGCCGTGTCCAGTGCGGCACGGTATTCAGCGATCAGCTCACGCACGGCATCGGCACCATTTGTGCCGGTCTCGAGCCCGTGCACGAGACGGCGCACCACGGTGCTGCCAATAATTACGCCATCGGCAACCGAGCAGGCTTCGACCGCTTGCTCGGGGCTGCCAATACCCACGCCGACCAGTACAGGAAGGTCGGTGTGTTCCTTGGCGCGTCGAGCGATCTCGATCGCTGACGCGGCAAGTTCTTTGCGCTCGCCGGTGATACCGAGCAGGCCGACCGCATAGACAAACCCGCTGGCCAACTTGCCGGTGCGAGCCAGACGGTCGTCGGGCGAAGTCGGCGCCGCAAACAGAATATTCTCGATGCCATTCTCGTTCGCCGTCTTAATCCAGTCGGCCGATTCGTCCATCTGGATATCGGGCAAGATCGTGCCGCTGATGCCAGCCTCGCGGAGCATGTTCGCAAAACGCTCGTGGCCCATGCGATACGCGATGTTGTAGTACGTCATCGTCGCCAACGGGATCGGCGATTCGAAGTCACGTAGATCATGAGCAATCGAGTGCGGCGTTGCTCCAGATGCCAATGCAATGTCGTTGGCCTGCTGAATTATCGGGCCATCCATAACCGGATCGCTGAATGGGATACCGATCTCGCACGCGTCGGCACCGCCATCGATCACCGCAGCCAGCGATGCCAGCCAGTCGTCGCCTAAGCCACCAGTGATGTACGGCACCAAACACTTGCGCCCCGAATCACGGACTGCTCGCAGTGTTGTTTCAATTCGGCCTGTTTCGGTGACGACGCTCATAGTTCAAGGATGCCCATCATCTGGTTAACATCCTTGTCGCCTCGCCCCGACAGATTCATGAGAACAAGCTTGCCTGCCAGCTCGTCTTTGGCACGGATCATCCACGCAATCGCGTGAGCACACTCGAGTGCGGCAATGATGCCTTCGGTGCGGGGCAAGACCTGGAAAGCTTCGATAACTTCGGCGTCGCTAACTTGTTCGTAACGTGCTCGTCCTATCGAAGCCAGATGGGAGTGTTCAGGTCCCACACCCGGATAGTCCAGGCCAGCCGAGATGGACTCGGCTTCAAGGACCTGACCGAATTCGTCTTGCTTCAGGTACGACAACATGCCGTGGACGACGCCCGGTACGCCGTCACCAACTGCGGCGCCACCTGCTGGTTCAACACCAACAAGTTCGGCATCGGTGTCGACAAAGCCACTGAAGATGCCGGCTGCATTTGAGCCGCCGCCGACACAGGCAGTAACCACGTCGGGAAAGCGTCCGTAACGCTCAAGGATTTGCTCTCGGGCTTCGGTGCCGATGACCCGGTGGAACTCGCGGACCATAAACGGGTACGGGTGCGGGCCCATGACCGATCCCAAGCAATAGTGCGAGTCCTCGACCGTGGCGACCCAGTCGCGCATGGCCTCGTTCACGGCGTCTTTGAGTGTGCGGCTACCGCTCAGCGCGGGAACAACCTCGGCACCGAGAAGCTTCATACGAAACACGTTCAGTTCCTGGCGCTTCATGTCGACTTCGCCCATGTAGACCATGCAGTCCATGCCCAGCAGCGCTGCTGCGGTCGCAGTTGCAACACCGTGCTGGCCAGCACCGGTCTCGGCGACCAAGCGGGTCTTGCCCATGCGCTGGGCTAACAAGGCCTGACCGAGCACATTGTTGATCTTGTGGGACCCCGTGTGGTTCAGGTCTTCGCGCTTCATCACCAGGGTGAAACCGAATTCTTCAGAGAAGCGAGGGCAGTCTGTTATTGGGTTTGGGCGGCCGGTGTAGTCGCGCTGCAGACGGTCAAGCTCGGCTCGGTAGGCAGGATCGGCCCACGCTTCGGCGAACGCTTGCTCGAGTTCGATACATGCTGGAACCAGGCTTTCGGGCACGAAGCGCCCACCAAATTCGCCGAAGCGACCGGAAGGACCCGGATCGGTCATCGTCATCGACATCTCAACTTTCAACGTGGCAGTGGGGAGTGCGAAATCAGCGGCTATAGCGCTGCGTCGGCTTCCCAATCGTAGGGGCCCGTCGCTGGTTCTTCGCAGTCCGGCAGCACGACACTTTTGGCATTCTTTACGAATGCAGCCACGAGCTTGGGGTCTTTCTTCCCAGGTTCGGCTTCAACCCCGCTTGCGACATCGACGCCCCAGGGGCGAGCGAGCAAGATTGCATTCGCAACATTATCGGGGTGCAGGCCGCCGGCGAGCACTATGTGAAGGCCCGACGGCGCCTGACCGGCGAGACGGTAGTCGTAAGTTTCGCCGGGTACCAGAGCAGACACGTCGCCGATTTTGGGCGCATCGACCAAGATTGGATCGGTCCCCCACTTGCGGGCTTGGCTCAGCTTGTCACTGCCGGCAATGAACACCTTCATGGTGCGGGGCACTCGCTCTTGGACATACTGCGTGTCTTCGACGTTTTCTTCGCCATGGAGCTGCGCTGCACCAAGTCCTTGACGGTTAACAATCTCGACGACCTTCTGCGGCGCATGGTTGCGAAACACACCCACGGTCAAGATGTCAGGTGGAAGCCGTTTGGCGATGTCACCGGCACGAGCGGGTGCGATCTGGCGGGTTGATCCCGCGGCGAAGATGAAGCCGACGGCGTCGGCACCCATGGCGACCGCAAGCAGCGCGTCGGCCTCGTTGGTTATCCCACAGATCTTTACAAACACCAGTACCGACTCTAGTGCCACGAGATGATAGAGCCGTGACCCTTAGAATCGAGGCCGACCAGTAGGACTTAACAGTCTCGAACCTCAATGCCGGAGAGCTCTGCAAGGCGAGCTGCGATCAGCGGTACCTGCGTTTCGCACAACGCTGCGCCTCTAAGGGTGCGGGGGTCGCCGATCAGCAGGTCTGTTGCCTGCGTCAGGTCGACGTCATTGAGCGCGCAGCGGTCGAAGCCAACACCTTCGATCTTGGTGCCCGGAAACGACAAGATGCTCAGCTCGGACCCGTAGAAGTCACAACCCACAAGGTGAGATCGTTCAAAGACGACTCGCTGCAACATCGCCATTCGGAACCGGCATTCGGTGAGCTGGGAACGATCGAACACCACATCACGAACGAACGTGGCAAATCGGGTGCCTCGCAGCTTGCAACCCAAAAAAAGAGTGTCCCTGACCCCGTGAAACTCAAATACCGACAGGTCGCAGTTCTCGACGACACAACCACTTACCTGTAATGGAACACCCGATAGATGCTGCGCAGCGCTGTCATCAAGACGAAGCCCCTCGAGGACAAGCGGTTCATGTTCGTCGAATTGGGCTCGTTCAACCTCGCTGATGCTGGCTATGTCGAACGCGTCGAGCTGCGTGTTCAGCAGCACGCGTGGATCGGCCATTCAGAGTGTCTTGATCATGATGTGCAGCAGCACATGCTCGAAGCCAGCGAGGCGCTCACTACTTTGCTCGATCCAACCCAGATGGCCATAGATCGCACGGTTGTTAGCCGCCAGATCACCCACGACCAGCTGAAGCGATTGGTGACCTGCCGAGCGGGCGGTGTCTTCGACGGTCTGCATTAACACCGACGAGATCCCTTGCCCTCGACAGTCTGGCGCGACCATGAGCCGTTCAACATTAGGAATCCCACGCCGTTGCGTCCGCAAGCTCACTGCGCCGACGATTCGGTTACCTTGGATTGCAGCCCACGAGGTCGAGGACGCCATGCGTTGGGTGAAGTCCTCGAACGTTTCATCTAACGCTGGCACCGACGGCGTCTCGTACAGGCGTGCTTCGTCGACGAAGGCGGCTCGTTGCAGCGTGAAGACCTCGCCCAGGTCACTCGGCTCTACTGCCCGGATGCTGCGGCCCACGTGTTACCGGGTGACCGAACAAAGGGCCCGCACCGCAGCTGACCGTTCACCAGCAGTGACCACTGACTCGCCGACCAGCACAGCATCAAAGCCTGCCCGGTACAGCACGGATGCGTCCTCGGGTCCACGAACGCCAGACTCGGCAACTCGGACTAGCCCAGCAGGGATTTGTGGAGCCATGCGCACTGCTCGGTCCTGGTCGACTTCGAAGGTGACCAGGTCACGTTGGTTCACGCCGATGACCTGAGCTTCGACTGCCAGTGCCCGCTGCAACTCGGCTTCGTCGTGGATCTCGAATAGAGCCGTCAGGCCAACGGTCGACGCTGCGGCCGAGAACTCGGCCAACTCGTCGTCGTTCAGTGCCGCGGCAATGAGCAGCACCGCATCAGCACCCATCAGCCTGGCGTCGTACACATCATGGAGTGCAACCGTGAAGTCCTTGCGGATCACGGGAAGGTCAACGGCCTTCCGAGCTGCCTGAAGGTCTGCTGATGAACCGCCGAAATGGTTGGCGTCAGTCAGAACCGACAGGCATGCCGCTCCCCCGGCGGCGTATGCGACAGCGACCTCGGCCGGGTCAAGATCAGCTGCCAGGTCGCCTTTGGACGGAGAACGGCGCTTGACCTCGGCGATCACCGACAGGCCTGGCTCTCGCAGCGCCCGAGCGAAGTCGCGCGCCGTTGGCATCTGCAGGCATCGATCTAGGAGCTCAGCACTGTCTCGCTCGTCAGCCTCCGCGGCCTCTCGATGTGCGGCAAGAATCTTGTCCAGGTAGGTGGTAGTCACAGGTCCGGGTCTCTTTCGGCGCGGCTCATAACAACAAGGGGCAGCATCAGGAAACATACGCCGCCGAGCGCAAGCGACATGAGGCCAAGCGCGAACACAGCGGGCGCGTCGACCATGGTGCCAAATCCCAGCGTCAGAATGCCAAAGATAAAGAGCACCACAGGTAGAAACGTGACCCACCGAGGAATGTTTCTGCTTCCGGCGATGGGCGTGGCATCGAGGTCGATATCGGGCCAGTCAGTTGGGCCTTCGTCCAATGGCATGAAGTGCGCATGGCCGCGGCGCTGGTGGCCTGGGTCCTTGGAGGCCGAACTCGACCCTGAGGCTGACCCCGATCGTGCTCTCGGTCCCGGCTGTTTCGCGTCGTACTCGCGTCGCTTATGCGCAACACCAAGCACGTTCCAGGCCTCGTTAATCTGTTGCATGCGAACCTGAGCTCGATCACGCTCGTTGCCGTCGAACCTGTCGGGGTGAGTCGCCCGAGCCAGCTTCAGGTAGGCAGTGCGAAGGTCCGCTGCGGTTGCACTAGGGACCACACCCAACGTGTTGTAGTGATCCACCGCCATCTTCAGCCTCGGACGAGCGGGAGTTCTCGCAGCTCGGCGCTCACGGCAGTTCCGTCGATGTCGACGGTGACCGTTTGGCCAGCCTCGCCCTTCCTGCTGATGTAGGCAAGGCCGACGACTGCGTCGAGATAGGCAGAATATGACGCAGAGGTCATCGCCCCAATAGAGGCATCGTCGGCGGTGATGGCTGCTTGGGCCCCGGGGACGACATCGCCCGACAGAACCACCGAAAGCAGGCGCTTCGGCACATTGTTCCCGCGGCTGTCAATACGTGCAACGAGTTCTTGACCTGTGTAGCAACCCTTGGTGAAGCTCACGCTCTGCTCAACAATGCCAGCGGCAGCTGGGATGGTCGACTCATCGAGTTCGACGCCCATTTTTGGAACACCAGCCTCGATACGTAGGGCGTCCAACTCGCTGGCGCTCAGTGGCATAACGTCGACTGATTGTTCACTCAAATCAGGGCCGAATACATCGCGAACCTGAACACCGGCCCATGAGGTGATCATGTCGTGTTCTACGCCATCGACAGCCAGATCATCGGCACCAGGGCCGACGATGGTCAGCGATGTCCAAGGCGCCAGTGTGATATCGATCTTGGTGCGGAGCTTGAACCGGTTCAGCCGGGTGAGCACCTCGTCAGCCCAACCTGCATCCAGGTCCAGAATGAACCGGTCGTCGGTGACTCGAGTGATACGGAACCAGGCCGAGATCTTGCCTTGTGGATGCAATACCAGCGACCAACTGGCCTCGCCCGGCGCTAACGAATCAAGGTCTTGGCTGAGTTGGCCTTGCAAGAACTTCAACGCCTCAGGACCTTCGGCAATCACAGCTTGACGCTGGCCAGAGATAGCTCCCCGTTGTGTTCGAACATCGATCGTCATGATGAAGCCGTTCCTTGTGATTGGTCGTGTGCGTTGTTTTGTGCTCGTCTGGCAGCGGTAAGTCGTTCGGCTGCTGGAACTGCGGCGAGCAGCGCGCTCGCCTTGTGATAGCACTCGTTGTGCTCCAGTTCAGGGTCGCTGTCATACACGACACCGGCACCTGCCTGAACCGAGGCCCCATCGGCGGTGATTATCATCGTGCGGATACAGATCGCCGTGTCGAGATTGCCGTTGAAATCGATGTATCCCACGACGCCACCATAGGGGCCCCGCTTGGACGGTTCGAAGTCGTCGATGATCTCCATCGCACGAACCTTGGGCGCCCCCGACAACGTGCCGGCTGGCAACGTAGCCCGAATAACGTCGACCGGGCTGAGCCCGTCTCGGAGCTCGCCAGACACCTGTGATGTCAGGTGCATCACATGGCTGTAGTGCTCGAGCACCATGAGTTCGTCAATCTGCATCGACCCATATTCGATGACTCGGCCGATGTCATTGCGGGCGAGGTCGACCAGCATCACATGCTCAGCCCGTTCCTTGGGATCCTCAGCCAGTTCTGCGCCTAGTGCACGGTCTTCGGCGTCGGTCTTGCCGCGGCGTCGAGTTCCAGCGATTGGGCGACTGATGACGCGCCCTGATTCGATCCTGACCAACGGCTCTGGTGAGGCTCCGGCCAGGCTGACCTCTGGGGTGCGGACGAAGTACATGTACGGGCTCGGATTGATCTGGCGCAGCACCCGGTACACGTCGAACGGGTCGGCGTCGAGTTCAAAGTCAAACCGCTGCGACAGCACCACCTGGAAGATGTCACCGGCGCTGATGAGTTCCTTGGCTGCGCCAACAGCGCGCTGGAAATCGCCACCGGACATCGTGCTGCGAACCTGTGGCAGCGGGTCGTCGCTATTGGGCGGCGTGAGAAGCGGCTCGTCAAGACCTGACGCTCCATCAGCAGCGAAGTCATCGAGGCGCAGAAGCGCTTGGTCATAGATTGCATCGAGCTCATCAGCTGTCATCGACGCATCGACCACAACATTCTCGATCAGCGCAACTCGTTGTCGCCAGTGATCAAATGCAGCAATCTGGCCAACAATCATCAGCGAGGCGTCAGGAAGCCCGAGCTGATCGTTGGGCACGTCAGGTAATTTCTCGATCTCGCGTACGACGTCATAGCCCAGGTAGCCAACCAGTCCGCCATGCATCGGCGGCAGTTCGTCGACAACAGGTGAGCGGTACACCTGTAAAAGTGCTTCGATGGTGGCCAGAATGCCCTGGTCAGTCGGTACGTCGATGCCAAGATCGCCATCGATCTGAACAGTCAGACCATGGGCGATCAACGTGGCTCGAGGCCGGCGACCAACGAATGAGAATCGACTCCACCGCTCGCCGTTCTCGACAGATTCGAGGATGAAACCTGGTTCATCTCGGACCAGTCGAGCAAACGCAGCAACAGGAGTCGTCAGGTCGGCCACAAGCTCGCGCCATATCGGCAGGACTGTGTAGGTCTTGGCCCACTGGCGGAACTGTTCTCGGCTCGGTCCTGATGACATAGTGCGCTGCTTAGCTAGAGGTAGAGTCCGGTACTGCCGCCCTCTTCAAGGCGCTCCGCTGCAACTGCGTGGACGTCACGTTCGCGCAAGATGATGTAGTCGGTACCGCCGACTTCGACCTCGTACCGGTCATTGGGGTTGAACAGCACCTGATCGCCAAGTTCGACCGAAGGTACATTCGGGCCGACTGCCTCGACAACAGCCCATGTGAGTCGCTTTCCGACCTGCGCCGTGGCGGGAATCAGAATGCCGCCATTGGTGCGGCGCTCCCCTTCGCCCAGGTCGATGTTGACCAGGATCCGGTCATTGAGCATCTTGATCGGGAGCTTGTCATCGGGATTCAATCCGTTGCTCTTGCTCGTCGATTTGGTATCGCTTGCGATGTCGCTCGTACTCACCGAGGCAACGTTATCCGACAGGGCGAACGGTCACGCCCGCCTTTTCGAGCGCTGTTTTGGCCTCGGCCACTGTGTGCTCGCCAAAGTGGAAGATCGAAGCCGCAAGCACGGCATCGGCATGTCCTAGAGTTACACCCTCGACGAGGTGGTCAAGTGTGCCAACGCCGCCACTGGCGATCACGGGAACACCAACAGCATCAGCAACTGCACGGGTGAGCTCATTGTCGTAACCAGTACGCGTGCCGTCGCCATCCATAGAGGTCAACATGACCTCGCCAGCGCCGCTGGTTGTCGCCCGGATGGCCCACTCAACTGCATCGAGACCTGTGGGCGTTCGCCCACCATGGATATAGACCTCAAAGCCGCTCGGTGTCGTGCCGGGCTTGCGCTTGGCATCAATAGCGACGACAACACATTGGTTTCCGAACTCAGCGGCGATTTCGGCTAAGACTGCGGGTCGTTCGACCGCTGCGGTGTTCACACCAACCTTGTCAGCACCGACACGAAGCAGCTTGCGGGCATCTTCAACACTTCGAACGCCGCCCCCGACCGTAAACGGGATGTAGAGCTCTTCAGCAGCTCGCCTGGCCATCTCGACCGTCGTATTACGGCGTTCGCTTGACGCCGTAATGTCTAGGAAGATGACCTCATCGGCACCTTGGGCGTCGTAACGAGCGGCAAGTTCGACTGGGTCGCCTGCATCGCGAATGTCGACGAAGTTCACACCCTTAACGACGCGGCCCTTGTCAACGTCGAGACATGGAATTACTCGAATCGACTTCATGTCTCGGCACCTTCTTGCAGCACTGCCACAGCTTGAGAGACGGTGAATGCCTGTTCGTAGATGGCTCGACCGGCAATAACACCTTCGAGTGTGCGACCTTTGGCTTCGAGCCCAACGAGCGAGCGAAGATGGTCGAGCGTGCCGACACCACCCGAGGCAATGACAGGCACAGCAGTTGTCGCGAGCACCCTGGCTAGGCCGTCGACGTCAGGGCCTTCCATGGTGCCGTCGCGAGCAATCTCGGTGACGACAAACGCCGCGACACCAGCATCGCTAAATGACGCAATTGTTTCGAACAGATCCTTGCCGGTTCGTTCTTCCCAACCTGCCACAGCAATATCGGTCCCCCAGGCATCGAGCCCAACAGCAACCTCGCCCTGAGGCGCTAGTTCGCGTACAAGATCGGGATTTTGGACCGCAGCCGTGCCGATAACGACACGGGTGACACCAGCGTCCCACAAACGTTTGGCTGCGTCGACAGTTCGCACTCCCCCACCAACCTGCAGCGGCACACCTACGCGCTCGGCAATCGCAGCGATCGAGGCAAGGTTCTGCTGGTCTCCGCTACGAGCAGCGTCGAGATCAACGCAGTGGATCCAAGCCGCACCTTCGTCGGCGAATGCAGCAGCTTGGTCAGCCGGATTGTCGCCGTACACCGTCTCTCGGTTGTAGTCGCCCTGATAGAGGCGCACACAGTTGCCATCGCGGATATCAATGGCTGGGTAAAGCTTCATGCCGGAACACCTGCGGGGACTTGTTCAACGAAACCACGAAGGAAGCTAAGGCCTGCCTGGCCAGACTTCTCGGGGTGGAACTGGGTTGCAACAATGTTGTCGACTCCGGCTACAGCCACCATTGGGCCGCCGTAGTCACAGGTGGCCAACGCTGCCGGCGTGTCGATCACGGCGTAGCTATGCACGAAGTACATCCATTGCCCAACCAGCGGTTCGGTCAATGGATGAACACCGCTCGAGATGATGGGGTTCCATTGCATCTGGGGGCGCTTCACATGGTCAGGCAGCAGCACGACTCGACCGGGAAGTACGCCGAGCCCAGGCTGATCAGGGCTCTCATCGCTGCCTTCGAACAGCATCTGCATACCGACGCAGATTCCGAGAAATGGTCGCTTATCGGTCGCTGCATCAATGGTCGCCTGTGTCAGACCTGCCTGTTCCAGGGCTTGTATGCAGCGGCCGTAATTGCCAACACCAGGCAGCACGACGGCTTGGGCGGCGGCAATCACGGCAGGGTCGCTGGTCAGCGTGGCGTCGGCCCCAACCCGCTGCAGAGACTTCTCTGCCGATCGCAGATTGCCAATGCCATAGTCGATAACGGCAATACGTGGATTAGGCACTCAGCGTGCCCTTGGTCGATGGCACCTCGGTGCCTTCGATGCGCACCGCATCTTTTAGTGCACGGGCCACACCCTTGAATGTCGACTCGATGATGTGGTGGGTGTTTTTGCCTCGCACCAGGACTAGGTGCAGCGTCATTCCTGCGCTGGTCACAAAGGCCCGCCAGAATTCTTCGACCAGCTGCGGGTCAAAAGGCGGCGTGCCCAGGATCTTTTCTCCGGGCGGGTCGATTTCATACACAAGAAATGGACGACCGCTCAGGTCGAGTGCGACATCGACGAGAGCCTCGTCGAGCGGGCACGATGCTGTAGCGAACCGGCGAACGCCGGCTTTGTCGCCGAGTGCCTCGCCAAAGCAAGCGCCGAGGGCGATGCCAACATCTTCGACGGTGTGATGAGCGTCGATTTCCAGGTCGCCTTTGGCGTGTACCTTCAGGCCAAAGCTCCCGTGCCGGCCAAGTTGGTCAAGCATGTGATCGAAGAACGGGATGCCCGTGTCACAGTCGACCGAGCCCCCATCGAGATCGATCGTAATGTCGATGTCGGTTTCTTTGGTCGTGCGCGAACGTTCAGCTGTGCGTGCCATATCAGGCAAGTATGGCCGCCAAAGCGCCAAGGAAGGCAACGTTTTCGGCACTCGTTCCTACGGTTACTCGCAAACAGCCTTCGAGCCGCGGCCAGCTGGCGCAATTCCGCACCAATACGCCTCGGTCTACGAGCTGTTGCCAGACGTTGGTTACCTGGCCATCGTCTGGGCGAAACAGGATGAAATTCGAGTGAGATGGCCAGAACTCGACGCCGAGACCGGCGAGCCCAGCCTGGATGGCGCCGCGTTGTTCGACCATACGAGCAACCCTGGCGTTCATCTCGTCTTCGAAGTCGAGCGCCGCACTGCCCGCGGCTTGTGAGACAGCATCGAGGTGATACGGAAGGATCGCTGTATTCAGGCGCTCGATGATCCAGGTAGGAGCGATGAGATAACCCAGGCGGGCGGCCGCCATGGCCCATGTTTTGGAGAACGTGCGGGTCACGATCATGGGCTTGTCTTCGTCGAACAGGTCGAGTGCTGACCAATCAGAGAATTGGGCGTACGCCTCGTCGACGACGAGCAGGCCGAAGTCGCTGACGGTGTCCAACACACGTTGGACCAGCGCAGGTGGCTCGACTATGCCCGTGGGGTTATTTGGCGAACAAAGGAATGTCGCAATTGGCTTCTGCTCGGTCAGCGTCTGGATGGCCTGATCAGCATCGATGGTGAAGTCATCTTGACGTTCGACTTCGATCACGCCGGTGCCAGTCACACGAGCGATCTGGCCATGCATGGCATAGGTCGGTTCAAATGTCAGGATCGATCGGCCGGTGCCGCCCCACGCCAACATAATGGTCTGCAAGACCTCGTTGGATCCGTTGGCAACGAAGATGTTGTCGGCCGTGATTGCAGGATGAGCAACCGCGTGATGCGCAGCCAGTTTGGTTCGCAGCTCGGTCACCCCTCGGTCCGGGTACCGATGCCAGTCCAGAGCTGCAACCCGTTCGGCAACGGCCTGTTGAAACCCAGGCGGAGGCGGTTCGGGACTCTCATTCGTATTCAGGCGGTGCTCAACATCGAGCTGAGGTGAGTGATACCCCGGCAGCTCAGCCAGGTCATCACGCACAGGAGGTCGGAAGCTCATGCGTCTACTCCCTGAGCCCTACCGGCCAGGTCTGCCATGCGCAGGCGCACTGATTCTGCGTGTGCATCGAGCCCTTCAGCCATCGCTAAGGCTTCGACATGAGGACCGGCCCACTGCATGGCCTGGTTGGTTACCGACACGATGTGGACATCCTTGGTGAAGTCTTCGAGGCCGAGCGCACCGCCGAATCGGGCCGTGCCGTTTGTAGGAAGTACGTGCGAAGGCCCTGCGATGTAGTCGCCGAGCGACGCAGGGGCCATCTCGCCTAAGAACACGGCACCGGCGTGTCGAACGCCGCCAACAATCGATTCGGCATCGGCGGTCATGAGCTGAAGGTGTTCAGGGGCTATGGCGTTCGCGACTTCGACGGCCTGGTGACCATCTCGTACAAGAGCGACGTGACCACCAACCGCCAGCGTCGACTCGATGTCACCCTTTCGCGGCGCAACAGCAAGCAGCTCACGCAGTGCGGCTTCGACCGCGTCGACCGTCGCTTCGTCATAGGCAATAAGCCATGACTTTCCGTCAGGACCATGTTCGGCCTGCACCATCAAATCGATAGCGACGTAGCGAGGATCGGCGGTGCCATCGGTGACCACACAGATCTCGGAAGGACCAGCGAAGGCCGAAGGAACACCAACAATGCCGGACACCTCGCGTTTGGCCAGCGCAACAAAGACGTTGCCGGGCCCAACAATCACATCGACGGGATCAATCGTGTCAGTTCCATAGGCCAACGCCGCAATTGCTTGAGCGCCACCACACGCGTAAACCGTGTCGACTTCGGCGATCGATGCCGCCGCAAGCGTGACATCGATGACCTTGCCATCTCCCTTGGGCGGCACACAGACGACAACTTCGGGAACCCCGGCAGCTCGTGCAATAACTGCCGTCATCAACACCGTCGAGGGGTACCAAGCCCGGCCACCAGGAACGTAACAACCAGCCCGGTCAACCGGTTGCCGGTTCTGAGTGATGCTCAACCCGTGATTTTGGTATGTGTGCGGCTCGCTCTTCTGCGACAAATGAAACGCCTTGATCGACGCAGCTGCAGCGCGCAGGGACGAGACCACGGCCGGGTCGACGCGATTGAGGGCTGCGGCAAGGTCGGCTGGGCCAAGCTTCAGCGGATCCGCAGCGGCCCCGTCAAAGCGGGCACCAAGTTCGTTGATGGCGCCATCACCTCGATTACGGACATCAGCGATAATGCCGCGGACGATGTCAAGCGGGGCGTCACCGTCGTCCATAGGACGGGGCAGCACCGAGGCATAGTCACCGTCGACGTTACGAAGGTCATGGCGTGTGAGCACCGCCAAAATCTACCTGTCGAACCCCTGCACGGCACGGCGAATTCGGCGTTGAGCATTTCGCAACGACCGTTCAACGTCGTAAAGATCACCAGCGACATCTTCGCGCTCGATCTCTCGCCACCGATCGGCGACCTCGACGACCCGAGTCTGCAGATCCGCAAGCACCGTCGTTATGGAAGACAGTTCTGCGGCATCGCTCGTCGGATCAGGTTGCTCAGAAGTCACTGCTGGGTTCTATCAGATTCTCTTTGCAAACCGGTCCAGGCCGGAATGTGCACACCAACTGGCCAGCCACCGCACCTTCGCAGGTTGAAACCCGGCCGGTCCCCAAAAGGTGTGAACCAAAGCCAAGCACGCTCCTCTCGCTGCTCTGAAGAAGCCACCGCCGCAAAAAGAGAGCGAGCGCCTCCCGAAGGAGACGCTCGCTTGGCGACACAGGGCGGCGGATCCCTGAGCTAGTCACCATCTGTCGGGTGGCGGAACCCGACAGCCAGATCATAGAGCAACCATGGACGAGTACCAAGCACCGAATGAGAATTGGCCACCAAACATTGACCCCATTAGGCATCATCAGCATCTGCGCCTAGCCTTGAGTCTGTGCCGGTTACCTCTGAATTCGTTGCAAAATCGAGGCTTTGGGTCATTGACGTGGCGTCAGCCGCCGATGACGCGAACTATCAAAATGAGTTAAACCACATAGTCGATCAGATCGCCACAACCGGCGGCGGCGCTGCAGAGTTGTGGATCCACGGTGTGACCGAAGCCGCCGACGCCCTCGCTACGTCACTCGGCGCTGTGCCTTACCGCGACCTGTGGCAAGTGCGCTGCCCACTTCCTGTGGCCCGTTCGCCGCTCGAGACTCGGGCCTTCACTGCTGCTGACACCGACGCATTGGTGGCCGTGAACAATCGTGCATTCTCGTGGCACCCCGAACAAGGTGGCATGACCCGAGAGAGTCTGCAGGCGACCATGGCCGAGCCATGGTTCAATCCCAACGGCTTTCGACTCTTCGAACGCGATGGCGAATTGCTTGGCTTCTGCTGGACCAAAGTCCATACCGAAATGGAGCCAGTGCACGGCGAGATCTATGTCATTGCTTTGGACCCCGCCGCACATGGCCAGGGCCTGGGCACACCAATGACCCTCGCAGGACTCGACTGGATTAGTGATCAGGGCATCGAGCACGCCTTGTTGTACGTCGAGAGCGACAATGACCCGGCGAACGCCACCTATCGAAAGATCGGCTTCAGTCACTTCCGCACCGACCGGGCCTACAACCTCACGATCGGCGCCGCCCAATGAGCCCCTCCCCCGCCACAACCAAGGCACCGACAA
>MEHZ011565337.1_pt1 | contig 28007 bp, 22 predicted proteins | sample 897221 | NCBI WGS metagenome assembly MEHZ01 (sample SAMN05514161, study PRJNA337945) | marine metagenome | isolation source: marine surface water | place: Arctic Ocean | collected 2007-12-13
GTCGCCGATATCGTCAAGATCGATCATGTGTTCAAAACCGGCAACATCGCGATGGATCTTTTCCGCACGAACGGAGACGCGAACTCATCCGTTCGCTTCAAAGTGTTCAACAAGGGGGCATCGGTCCCCCTGTCAGACGTATTGCCGATGCTCGAAAACATGGGCCTTCGGGTGATCGACGAAATTCCACACGAAATTCGCGATGACCAGGGCCAATGCGTCTGGATACATGATTTCGGGATGGTCACCCGTGATGGCGCGGAAATCAATGTCGACGGAATCAAGGATGCCTTCGAAGAAGCCTTTGACCGCGTCTGGCGCAACGAAGTCGAAGATGACGGCTTCAATGCAATGGTTGCATCCAGCGGACTTACCTGGCGGCAGATCATCGTTTTGCGCGCTTATAGCAAGTATCTGCGACAGGCCGGGATCCCGTTCAGCGAAAGCTACATGGTGGAAACGCTGTCACGGAACGCCGGCATAGCGCGGGACGTCATTTCGCTTTTCGAAGAGTTGTTCGACCCCGACAATCAGTCCAAAAAATCCGCCGTCACAAAACTGCAAAGCCGGATCGCGGGTGCGCTGGACGGCGTGCAGAATCTCGACAAAGACCGGATTCTCAGGCGTTTCGTCAACCTGGTCGATTCCACGCTGCGGACCAATTTCTATCAGACGGACGAAAACGACGACCGCAAATCATACGTGTCGTTCAAGTTCGACAGCGCCAATGTCGACGATCTTCCGCTGCCGCGGCCGATCCGGGAGATTTTCGTCTATTCGCCCCGCATGGAAGGCGTCCATCTGCGCGGCGGCAAGGTTGCGCGCGGCGGTATCCGCTGGTCCGACCGGCGGGAGGATTTCCGCACCGAAATTCTCGGCCGGATGAAAGCACAGATGACCAAAAATGCAGTGATCATCCCGGTCGGCGCAAAGGGTGGGTTCGTCCTCAAACAGCCACCAACGACGGGCGGCCGCGAGGCATTCCAGGAAGAAGGTGTCGCCTGCTACAAGCTGCTGATTGGCGGCATGCTGGACATCACCGACAATATCAAAGGCGGCAAGATCGTCCCGCCGAAATAGGTCGTGCGCCATGACGACGACGACCCTTATCTGGTCGTCGTCGCCGACAAGGGCACGGCGACGTTCTCCGATCTTGCGAACGACGTCGCGCGGGATTACGGGTTCTGGCTCGACGATGCTTTCGCATCGGGCGGATCAGCCGGCTACGATCACAAAAAGATGGGCATCACCGCCCGCGGCGCATGGGAATCGGTCAAACGCCATTTCCGTGAAATGGGCATCAACACCCAGACCGACGACTTCACCGTCATCGGCGTCGGCGATATGTCCGGCGACGTGTTCGGCAACGGCATGCTTCTGTCCAAGCACATCAAGCTGATCGGCGCCTTCAACCACATGCATATCTTTATCGGCCCCGACCCCGACCCCGACCCCGATCCGTCATCGCGCTGGAAGGAACGCAACCGGCTGTCCAAAATGGGCAGGTCGTCCTGGTCGGATTACGACATCAAACTGATCTCCAAAGGGGGCGGCATTTTTGACCGGTCGGCCAAAACCATTAAACTGACATCCCAGATTGCTACGTTATACGGTCTCGACGACAAGGAGACTATCTCGCCCAACGATCTGATCCGGGCAGTCCTTCTGTCGGATGCCAATCTGATGTGGTTCGGCGGTATCGAGACATACGTCAAATCATCTGGCGAGCCGGATTCGGCAGCCGGCGACCGCGTCAACGACCCGCTGCGCATCAACGGGCGCGAGTTGAACTGCAAAGTGATCGGCGAAGGCGCCAACCTCGGGATTACCCAGCTGGGACGGATCGAATTCGCCCTGCGCGGCGGACGCATCAACCCGGATTTCATTGACAATTCGGCAGGCGTCGCCTCGTCGGATCACGAAGTGAATATCAAAATTCTTCTAGGTGAAGTGATTGCCGACGGCAAGCTGGACCTACCGGCACGCAACAAGATCCTGGTCAAAATGACCAAAGACGTCGCGGCCCATGTACTGATGGATAATTACCGCCAGAGTATGGTGCTGACCCATGTCGAAGCGCGGGCGGGCGAGACGGTCGGCGAAGAAGCGCAGTTTATCCGCTCGCTGGAACGGTCAGGCGAACTCGACAGAACGGTCGAATTCCTACCGAACGACGAAGAGCTCGAAGAACGCAAAATGCGCAAGCAGGGTCTGACACGACCGGAGCTTGCAGTGCTGCTGGCCTATGCCAAGATGACGCTTTACGAGGACATTCTCGCCAGCGATGTGCCGGGCGACCCCTGGCTGGTGCGCGATATCGGTCTGTACTTCCCGCCATTGCTGTCAGAAAAATACCCCGACTATCTTGAGCGCCACCGGCTGCGCCGTGAAATCAGCGCGACCTATATCACCAACAGCCTGGTCAACCGCGTCGGACCGACATTTATCACGGACCTTGAAGACGAGACCGGTACCAGCCCGGCCAGGATCGCCCGCGCTTACCTGATATGCCGGCGTGTGTTCGGGCTGCCGCAATACTGGGCGGCAATCGAGGCGCTGGATAACGTCATCCCCGCCGACGTTCAGACGACACTGAACCTCGACATCCTCAACCTGACGAAGCGGGGAACGATCTGGTTCATTGAAAAATCGGGCCGTGCCCTAGATGTTTCGGATTCAGTGAAAGCGTTCGAACCGGGTATCGCGGAACTTGCCCAATCGCTGGACGGCTATTTGTCCGACGAACTCGCGGCGAGCGTAGATGCGAACACTGCACGCTACGAAGAAGGCAACGTGCCGGCAAAACTGGCCCGCGGGGTTGCCCATCTCGAAGTACTGTTCGCCGGCTGTGACATCGTCCGGATTGCCCAGCGTGTCGGCGAAAGCGTCGGCGATTCAGCGAGAGCCTATTACGCGATCGGCGCACGGTTCGGTTTCGACTGGCTGCGCGAAACGGCGCGGCGGATAAACTCGGAGAATGAGTGGCAGACCATGGCAGTCTCGGCAATGGTCGATGAGCTTTACGACCAGCAGGCCAGTCTGACCGGTAGTATCATCGATATCGCCGGCGGTGCAGCAGCGGTCGGCGTGGTTCTGGAAGCATGGTAGGAGTCACGGGAACATGACGTTTCACGCGTTAATCAGCCCATGCAGGATTTTAGGCGCGCCGATGTTGTCGATCTCGCCATGCTCTCGGTCGCGACGCGCCATATCCGGGCCCTGATCGAAGAATAACCGGCAACCGGCGGGTGGACCGCCCCTGATACCCGCCGGGGCCTGATACTTGCCGGGCCTAGCGCTGGTCGGCGCTTTCGGCGCGGATATTTTTGACGGTCTTGTGCTTCAGGTTATAGGCCTTGCGGTCGATGCCATCGAGATCGACCCCGGTGACACGCACGAAACGCGCGTTATCGGGATACTCGATTGAATGAATGACGCCGACATCGAACAGACCGACCTGGCCCGGGTCAAGCCGGTACTGATTGGTCTCTTTCATCTCGATGTCTTCATCGTTGGAACCGTCATCGACACGATCCCATTCCGTCATCACCGTATGTTCGGTCGCCTGACCGTAGATCGCCCATGAAGCCCCGTGATCGTGCGGCGGGGATGTGTGCCCTTCACCCATGACATGCGACAGCACGACGGCCCCGGTGGTCGGGTCTTCGTTCAGCTTGTAGACGCCGGGTTTCTTTTCGGGACCGCAGAACTGCGAGACAAACGTCTCGTTCGCGAGAAGTTCCTCCATCTTTGTCCGCACATTCTCGCGTCCGGCAGAGTTGTTTTCGTCGACCAGTATCTGGTGAATTTCAGCGCAAAAATCCTGCAGCGTATAGCTCATGGCGATAGTCCCTTTCGTGATCCCGTGGGGACTATCATAACCTGATCGAAATTCCGGCGGAAGCCAGACGGTTCCGGATTATTCCTACCCTGGCGACCCTGCAGGATGTCAGGCGCGGCCGGGAATGCTAGGGTGGCTTCATGACCCTTCCCGACCCCGCTTCCCCGACGCTGCGGCGTGCCAGAATTGCCTGGTGCGTCTATGACTGGGCGAATTCGGCTTTTCCGACGGTGATCGTCACCTTCGTATTCTCGGTCTATTTCGTTGATGGCGTAGCGGCCGACAAAATCACCGGGACGACACAATGGGCCTATACGCTTTCGCTGTCGGGTATTGCGATCGCACTGCTCAGCCCGGTTCTGGGCTCAATTGCTGATTCGTCAGGCCGGCGCAAACCCTGGCTTGCTCTGTTCTCGGCATTGACGGCCATCGGCGCGGCATTTCTCTGGTTCGCCTACCCGGACCCTTCATTCGCTATCTATGCGCTGGCCGTGTTCTGCCTGGCCAATATTTCGTTCGAGGTGGCGCAGGTGTTTTACAACGCGATGCTGCCAACCATCGTCTCCAACGAGAAAATTGGCCGGTTGTCAGGCTGGGGCTGGGGGCGGGGCTACATGGGCGGGCTCGCCTGTCTGGTGCTTTCGCTGACCGTCTTCATACAGGCCGATCCAGCGCCCTTCGGCTTCGACAAAGAACAGGCCAAGAATGTGCGCATCATCGGACCGGTGGTCGCGGTATGGTTTGCGGTGTTCTGCCTGCCGCTCTTCCTGTTTGTGCCCGATGCGCCGTCGCGTAATGTCCGGTGATCCCAGGCGGCGCGCGATGGAATCGCGACCCTCATAGCCACCATCTGCAAGGTCAGAAGTCACCTCAACATAGCCTGGTTTCTATGCGCAAGGCTGTTCTACGTAGACGGCATGAACACCATGTTCGCCTTTGGCGCTGTCTACGCTAGCGGCACGTTCGGCATGTCGACCGGAGAGGTAATCATGTTCGCGATCGCGATGAATGTTGCCGCCGGGATCGCTGCTGCATCCTTCGGTTGGACAGACGATTTCCTTGGCTCGAAAAAACCGTCGTCATCGCCCTCACGGGCCTGATCTGCTTCGGTATCCCGTTGCTTCTGGTCAAGACCAAGCTCTGGTTCTGGATCGTCGGCCTGCCGCTTGGCCTGTTCATGGGACCGGCGCAGGCCTCCAGCAGCTCGTTGATGGCCCGTTTGGCACCGGCAGAAGTCCGCACCGAAATGTTCGGTCTGTTCGCCTTTTCGGGCCGCGCGACAGCCTTTATCGGACCGTTCGTTCTCGGCACACTGACATGGATGTTTGATTCCCAACGCATCGGCATGTCGACCACCGTGGTCTTTCTGGGCATCGGGTTGCTGATCCTGCTGTGGAAAGTTCGCGAACCCGCCTGAATTGCGTCGATCAGTGCCGGAAGTGGCGCATACCGGTAAACACCATGGCGAGACCTGCATCGTCGGCGGCCGCAATAACCTCCTCGTCGCGGATCGACCCGCCCGGCTGGATCACCGCCGTCGCTCCGGCATCGGCGGCGGCCAGCAAACCGTCGGCGAACGGGAAAAACGCATCCGACGCAACAACAGAGCCCTTGACCAACGGCTCGGATTCCCCTGCCGTCTCCGCCGCGTCTTCGGATTTACGGGCTGCAATGCGCGATGAATCTACCCGGCTCATCTGTCCCGCACCGATACCGACGGTGGCACCACCCTTGGCGTAGACAATGGCGTTCGACTTCACATGCTTACAGACAGAAAAGGCAAACAGCAGATCGCTGATTTCCTGTTCAGTGGGCTCACGCCTGGTCACGATTTTCAGATCGTCCCGGCCTATGCGCCCCGAATCCCGGTCCTGCAGCAGAAACCCGCCGGATAGTAGTTTGGTCATCAGCCCGGGGGCTGTCGGGTCCGGCATACCGCCGGTCTCCAGCACGCGCAGGTTTTTCTTGGCGGCAAAAATCTCTTTCGCCTCCGCCGTGATCTCCGGCGCGATGACGACTTCGAGAAAGATATCCTTCATAGCCACGGCGGCATCGGCATCAAGCGCACGGTTCACCGCAATGATCCCGCCGAACGCGCTGACCGGATCGCATTCCAGCGCCCGACCATAGGCATCGGCCAGCGTATCGCCGAGTGCGACACCACAGGGATTGGCATGCTTGATGATCGCCATGACCGGCGTTGCGAATTCAGCCGCAAGTTCGAACGCCGCGTCGGTATCGTTCAGATTGTTGTAGCTGAGCTCCTTGCCCTGAATTTGGGTCGCGGTGGCAACGCCCGGCCGGTTATCGCCCGTCGCATAGAACGCCGCGTTCTGGTGCGGATTTTCGCCATAGCGCAGGCTTTGTACGCGCGTACCCGACAGTGAAAACCGGCGCGGGAAAGGGTCTTCATTCTGTTCGGAAAACCACCGCCCGATCGCCGAATCGTAGGCTGCCGTGCGCGCGTAGGCCGTCCCGGCAAGCCGGCGGCGGAGATCGACGCTGGTCGCCCCGCCATTGGCTTTCATGTCGTCTGTAACGGCGGCGTAATCTTCCGCATCGGTGACAATGGTGACGCTTTCATGGTTCTTGGCCGCGGACCGGATCATCGCCGGGCCACCGATATCGATGTTCTCGACGCAGGTCTCGTAATCGGCACCGGCAGCGACCGTCGCTTCGAACGGATAGAGGTTGACGACGATGAGATCGATCAGCGCAATATCATGTTCTTCCATCGCGGCCAAATGCCCGGCATCACCCCGCCGGGCAAGGATGCCGCCATGCACGGTCGGGTGCAGGGTTTTTACCCTTCCATCCATCATCTCGGGGAACCCGGTGTGATCGGCGACGTCTTTTACGTCGAGGCCGGCATCGCGCATCGCCTTCGCCGTGCCGCCGGTCGAGAGAAGTTCAACTCCCTGCCCGGCCAGAAACGTGGCGAATTCCACCAGGCCGGATTTGTCGGATACGGAAATCAGCGCCCGCCGAATGGCGGGGGAATTATCGGTCATCGAATAGCCTCCGTGGCGGCGTCGGTTTTAGCCGGGTGCCGCGTCTTGTGGGTTCTGGTCATCGGGAGATTGGAATTCAGGTACAAGGCGGTGTACGATGGCGCGGGCCTCGGCTGCCAGGCCGTCATGGGCCGCCGCCGTCAGATCGTCGATCGCTTGACCGAGCAGGTCAAGATCGGTAGCACGCGGCGCGGCCAGCAGGATACCGGGATGCGGCGTCGGCACGAGTTCTTCCGACACATGCAGAATTTCCTCGAACAGTTTTTCACCAGGCCGCGGGCCGGTTATCTCTATCATGATGTCGATTTCGGGCTGCATGCCGGCAAGCAGAATGATCTGGCGCGCAAGATCGATTATCTTCACCGGCTCGCCCATATCAAGCACGAATATCTTGCCCTGATCGTTGTTATCCGCGACCCCCTGCACCGAGGCCTGCAGGACGAGCTCGACGGCCTCACGGACGGTCATGAAATAGCGAGTCATATCGGGGTGAGTAACGGTCAAAGGCCCGCCCGCCGCCAGCTGGCGCTGGAACAGCGGCACCACGGAGCCGGTCGACCCCAGGACATTTCCGAACCGGACCGTCACAAAGTGCGTCCGGTCCTCCCCGCGCGACGCCTCTGCGAGGTCCAATGCCTGGCAATAGCTTTCGGCTACCCGCTTGGTCGCCCCCATCATGCTCGACGGATTTACCGCCTTGTCGGTGGAGATCAGAACCATGGCGCTGACATCTTGCGCACGACAGGCGTCTGCGACGACACGGGTACCGGCGACATTGGTCAGCGCGCCTTCATCAGGGTGCATTTCAACCATCGGCACATGCTTCAACGCAGCCGCATGAAAAACCAGCTCGGGCCGTTCGACGGCAAAAATCCGGTCGATCCGGTCCTTGTCCCGGACATCCGCCAGGATCGGGCTCCGCATGATATTCGGCGCTTTCTCACCGATCTCCATATCGATCGTGTAAAGCTGGTATTCTGAATTATCGAGCAGAACGATCGCCGCAGGTTTGAATGCCGCGATCTGGCGGCACAGCTCGGAGCCGATGGTGCCACCCGCGCCGGTAACAAGAACCCGGCGCCCACCAATAAGTGTCGCCATGCTGTCACGGTCGAGCGACGCCTGTGGGCGGCCGAGCAGATCTTCGATGTTGATCGGCCGAATTTCGGGGGTGGCATCGATGTTCTCCCGAAAATCGTCGAGCTGCGGCATGCGGGCCAGCACAATCCCAAGATCTTCGGCAATCGCAAGAAGTTGCTGGATTTCATCGCCTTCTATGCGCGATTTAGTAACGATCAGACGCTGCGGGCGATGGCCCTCGCGGTCCATCCTGGACACAATTGCCGGTATATCATCGATATCACCGAGAACCTGAACACCGTGAATATTGCGGCCAACGCGGCGCCCCTTCTCGTCGATCAGACCGGCGGCGTACCAGGCCGACTGCCGCGCCCGGTTAATTGCCCGGATGAACAGTTCCGCTGAATCGCCGGCCCCTATCAACAGAACGGGAATACGCCGCTCTCCATCGCGTTCGGCGGCATCGTTGGCACGGCGGTCCTTGAACAACCGGTACAGAAACCTGGGGCCACCAAGCAGGGCAAGAAGGACCAGCCAGTTGATAGGCAGTGTGGACCGGGGAATGAATTCCAGGCGCGAGACCAGAAACATTGCCGCCAGAAATACCAGTACAACAATCGTTGCTGCCCGGATGATCGCCACAAGATCTTCTATGGACGCATAGCGCCAGACACCGGCATAGAGCCGCATGGCCCAGAAAACCGCAGCAGCGATAACCGTGTATAGCGCCGTGGCCAAGACAACAAAGTCGAGCGCAAAGTAATCAAGGTCTCCGCCGACGCGCAGATACAGCGCGGCCACGAACGAAATCGCCGCCACGACTGTGTCATGGGCGAACGCTATTCGCGCTCTCTTACCGCGCAGTGTGAAAGTCTTTAAATCGGGCAATGGACGCATCGTCTAAAATCCAGCCAAACGATACCACAGCCCAGCCGACTCGCACACCTGCGCAAGCGGCGGCCGAGTCTGGAAGAGATCCGAGAAATTGGGGGAGCGGGGGTGCGCTAACGGGTAGCGCGATGCGCGGCGGTGGTTGCCGCAATTCCCTGAGCGACAGAGAACGGGGGCACCCAGCCGAAGGCCTGTCGGAATTCAGTCGAATCGACCTGGAGGGAGCCACAAAGCCGCCGGGCCGCGTCCTGTTTACCGGCAAGCGACGCAATCATTTTTATTACCGACGCGGGAACCGGCAGGCGCAAGGGGCACCGGTTCAGAGAATTTCGCAAATGGCTGACAAGTTCCGCCGTCGACAGGTCTTCGCCATCGCTCAGCAGATAGGTGCGCGAATCTTCGTTATGGGATATGACAATCGTCTCGAGTGCGTGGGTGAGATTTCCGAGATAGAGAAGGCTGCGTCGGTTCCGCGTTATGCCATCCAGCGGCAACGGCAGAGCGGTATCGCAAAGCCGCATGAGCGCCGCAAAATTTGCGCGAACAGCCGGGCCATATACCAGCGGCACCCGCAATGTCGTCACCGCCATCTTCGTGGTCGCCGCAATCTTCTGCAACGCGTCTTCAGCATCCCGCTTGGACCGCCCATAGGCATCTTCGGGCGCCGGCACGTCCCGTTCCGAAAACGGGGCGCCAGTTGTCTCTTCGCCATTTACTTTGACCGAGCTCATGAAAACGAACCGACCGGTGCCAACGGCCGCCGCTGCTTGCGCCAGGCGCTGCGTGACGTCCGTATTAGCCTGCCGAAAGGCTAGTTCGGGGGCAATTGCGGTATCCCCCATCATGTGTACCCGTGCGGCAAGATGAATGACGGCGTCCATCCCCTCGACAACGTCTTTGAAATCGGAAAGCTGCGTCAAATCCCCCGTGGTGCGTATTTCCATCCAGTCCCGCGGCGCCGGTTGATCGCGGAAAATGCCAACGACCCTGCAACCGGACGCAGACAGGCGGCGACAGAGTGCATCGCCTACAAATCCACCGGCACCGGTGATGAGTACTTTCATCGACGACCCGTGCCAGCGGACGAAATTAGAGTCATGCGAGCGTTCGGCGACGGCACACCAGAACAGTGAACCCCGCTATAAGAAACATTCCGGATACCCACCATGTTTGCCACGCACCGAAACTGATCATTGCAATAACGAATGTGGACGCGATTGTGGCAACAGCACCGGCGCGGGCGACCCTATCAGCCGCGTATCTGCGCGCCATTTCCGTAGAAAAAAGTATAAGTCCCGCGCCAAACAGGGCACCGAGAATGCCGAGTTCCAGCCGCCACTGAAGGGCGGCGTTATGCGGGTGCAACGGCATCGCAATCTCGCTGACGTCAAGACTTTCCTGGCCACCTGGCATCACCCTGGAGGTATTGAAGCCCCAACCCAAGACAGGCCGTTCGTCTATCCGGGCTGTCGCAAATTCCCATATCAGAAGCCGGTGATAAGCCGATCTAGGGAGATCAATCGATTCGAAAAGTTGCTTCGGCGGCGGCAATTGCCGGTTGATCGTCGGCGCAAGCAAGACAGACGCCGCAAGGGTAACACCGACGACCAGAGCCCCTACTCTCGGAAAGAAGTAGACTGCGGTAAAAACAAGTGCGCCTGCGCCAATTGCTACAGCTGACGCAACGCTTGAAAAAGTCGACAAGATGCAAACGAACAATGCCATAGCGCCGATCCCCCACATTCTGCCCCACTGCACAAGGATCACGACTGCCGGCCATATCAACACTGACAGGAGTGAAAGAGGCCGGTTGAACTGATTGAGAAAACTGTTGTGAGTTCTGTCGGCAGCAATACCCCGGATCAGGAGCCCGCCGGACGCGCGCTCTATTATGATCAGGATCAGGGCGATTCCCACCCCCGCAAGAAAGCAGGTTAAGACCCGCTTCGTTGCCTCGCCGTCCAAACCCTTCATAGAGGCACAGAATACCAGCCCGGCGATCGTTGCCATGGCTGTTCGTGACAATTTGTCGAATGTCAGGTCCGGTGCGAAGGACCACGCCGCGCTGATACCCGCGATCAGCAATATCCCGCCCAGCACAAATGCGGATAGCCGATCGAAACGGAATATAGGTGTCCCACTAAAAACTCGGGAGACCACAGCCAAGCATGCACCCACAGGTAATATTACCGCGAGAGACAACGGGACATAGACTGTCAGCAGAGGCGTCAAAAAAGCCACCAGGCCGATAGTTCGAGCGGGGCGCAAAAGACGTTCTAGCGAAGCGATACTGGAAGCCAAGTCAGAAAATTCCGAGTTTCAAGACAGGATGTTGTGCTCGAACGGCACAGCACGGTCGAATTCTAATTTTGGACGGAGCTGACAGTTTATTTCTTACATGAAAAGGAATGTTGGAAACAGTCTAGTTCGCGTCCGTGCGGGTGCCGCTCAGCCCGGTTGCAGTGATCCTGCTCGATTCCTGGTATTCGTCGTCAGTATTCACGGCCCAAAGATCATGGTCAGTGCCATCAACAATATTCTCTGCGGCGAGCAGACCCATCAGAATGCTGTGGTCCTGATTGTTATACTTGAACGCGCCATATCGACCGATGACGCTCAGTTTCTTCTGTTTAGAGAGAAATCCCTGAATAGGCTCTAAGTGTTCCCGGTAGTCTGTTGAATAGACCGGGTAGCATTTCGGCACGCGGATTACTTTCCCATCCATCACCGATTCGTCAGCAACCAAAGAAGATTTGTAAATCTCAGTCGTTGCCAGATTGATCAACGCATCGTCGTCCTGCGTCCAGACCGCCTCATCGTCATAGCACCAGTATTCTAGACAAAGAATGGTGTCGGACGACCCCTTATTGATGCTTGGCACCCAGTTTCGAAAATTCGAAATACGACCGGTGTTCATGTCGGGCGAATGCACATAAATCCACTGGTCGGGAAACGGACTCTCTCCCTCGATCTTCAGATACACCAAGATAGTGTTGCGGAAGCGCAAAGCGCTTACATGCCGGTCTACATCTTCGGGAGCATCCATTCTGCCGACCAAAGTCGTGATCGGCATGGAAGAAATTACATGATCGAAGACGTGTTCGGTGCCGTCGGCCAGTGTAAGTTGCGCCGGAGCATCATCAGCCACAGCGGGCAGGACGGAATTGACCGGCGTCTCGAGATAAATTTCCCCCCCCAATGCACGAATTTTTTCAGCCATTCGAACGTAAACGGCGCCAGCGCCACCGTGGGGATAAGCGAATTCATCGATCAGCGTTCTGTGTTTTTTGCTATTGGACTGGAAAATCGCCGACTTTATCGCCTCTGACAATGACAGTTTCTTAATCCTCTGCGCAGCGAAATCCGCGTCCAGTTCCCGGCACGATATCCCCCACAATTTCTCGCTGTAGGATTTAAAGAAAATGCCGAAGAGGCGTCGGCCGAATCGGTTTGAGACCCAGGCTTCAAAAGTGGTTTCATTCTTGTCAGGAAACATCCTGGCTTTGGCGAAACTAATAACGCAGTAAGTTGCTTCAATAAGCCCGAGGCCAAACAGAGCGTTGAACGCTTTCAGCGGATAATCAAACAAGGTCTTGCGGTAGTAAATCCGGGTAAGGCGACTGACCATACTGTATTGGCCGTCGATCACATCCAACCACAGGCTATTTACACGCGGGTCGCTGCTAAAAAATCGATGTGGCCCGAGATCCACGAGTTGACCCCATAACGGGACTGTCTTCGCCATTCCGCCAACGGATTTACCCGCTTCAAAGACTTTGACTTTTACGCCGCTCTTGGCGAGCTGATACGCAGCGGTTAATCCGGCAGGCCCGCCACCAATCACCGCAACCGACTTTTGTTCTATGTCCATTTAATAGTCTTACGTACCGAAATTGTTTCGAACCGAGTGCAGGCACTTTCTCATCGCAGACGCGCAAAAATCCATGATCTCAGAACCATTAGCGGGCAATTAACCATACGGGACAGGCAAAGAATTAGATAGACGTCCAGGAGCCGGCTGGCCCGCCGAAGCCAGCGGAGTTACCTTGCACGGATATTGTCTGCGCCTTCCGGCGGACACTGCGCGCTCTGCAACTTAAAAAGGGTCGTCGTCGTGGAGCTGGTTTGGCTGCCAACCTGAGCCAGAGTTCGCGATGAGAAGCCTGCGGCCGAAAAAATCTTGAACCTCTTCAGACATCCGGAATCAATCAGCAAGGCTGTCATTCGTGCCGAAGCAGTATTCTGATCCTGATTTTGCCGATACCATGCTTCATCCAACAGAAAATGATTGATGCCCTGTTTCGTTGATTGGGTGACAAATCTCCGCGCATCATCGGTTGTTGGCCGGAAATCGATGACGGCCTGAGAAAACGGATGAAGCATAAATGACGGTACGTCGAACAGATACGCTATGCCCCGGGCCGTATGGGCAACACGATCCTGGGACGAAAGATTTTTGTTGATCCAAAAAACTGCTTTTGCGCTCTGGATATTGCGTTCAAGAAATTCCTGGCGGCTTTCGTCGCTAAAAACATACTTCGCATAGTTCGCTGCAAATAGACTGTGACCACCGATCTGTGCGATCAATACGAGAAATACTGCTGTTGAAAATGGTCTGGCAAGTTTGTACTTGTCCGATGCTTTCAGTGCCAGCGCATAGCATGCGATGAGCAATAACGGGTAGATCGGCAAAAGGTGCCGGACACGTTGCGTCGTACCGCTCGCGAACCAGACAGTGAAAAATATGGCGGCAAGAGCAAAAAAGATAATCGTTTTCCGGTCCCGGAATGGCTTGAGAAAAGCGCCGGCGACGGTCAGCGGTAACAGTAGAAACAAGATGATCCCGAGCCCGGTGCGACCGCTTTCAAGCTTCGCTACCGTGTCAAATGTCGCGTAAATGGGATATAGTAGCCAGTTGGCTATTGTTCGCGCAAGCGGGTTTTCGGCCGTCGCGTAGATGGTGCTGTGGTGTTCCGCATAGGTAGCGTTCCAGAAAAGCGCGTCGGGCAGCCCAAGCAGCGTGAACAGACTGGGAAAAACGGGATCTCCGGTGTGCCACCAGTTCCACAGATACCATTGGCTTCCGATAACAAACGCCGCAAAACCAAATACGAGAGCAAACCGAATTCCCTGGCGATGGAACAGCAGAACGAGTCCTGCAGCGCCAGCGAAGATCAATCCAAAGTACTTTGCGCCGACGAAAAAGCCGGCTAACATGCCGGCAACTGCTAGAAGCCGCCACGAGCCGGTTTCGCGGCCGGCGACCAGGGCAAACGCCGAAGCGAGCACAAATCCCGAACACTGGGTTTCGACCTGTCCACTGCCACCGCCATAGAGCACCGCAGGCGTTGTTAGAAACACAATCGCCAGCGCCAATGCACCCGCACAGTCGGTAAACCGGCGAGCAATACCGTAGATCAACAATGCCGCCGCCCAACCGCTAACCATCGCCCACAATGTCAGCGTTAATTCTCCACCCATCCCCAGCGCTGCCGCATAGGTCATATGGAACAACATCGGAATAGCGCCCGTGACCGCTCGGGGAACGAACTCGATTTGTCCTGCCGCCAAAAACTGTTTCGGGACAGCAAAGTGACTGGCAAGAGTGTCGGCGTCTGCGGGCGGCGAGACACCTTCGACAAAATCGAACACCAACGCCGACACCAAAAGAACCAAAAATGCAATCAATCTCGGCGAAAAGTTGGTCGGCAAAACGACGGAGCCGTATACCCGATGAGTGACCGCCAACGCGACGATTCCGGCAACTGTGATGGACCAGAAGACAGACGGGACAAACAAGCCGGCAATACCGAAAAAAAATAGTATCCAACCGATAAAACCCGTACCGATCAAAAACCCGAGGCTATAGGTCTCCGCCGGGTTTCCAGCGGCCCTGTCTAACCCCGAACCACGCAGGAGCAAACCGCCAAACCCCAAACAGGCCGCAGTCAATGCAATCAGCATCGCACTTGAAAAGGCTATGTCCATGAAAAGGGCATAGATTTCATGCTCAACCAAACAGCGCGCGAAACATCAACCGGATAGGTGCGGCATAATTCTGCATATAGATCGCAAAAACCGTTAGCACCCACAGCCAAAGCAGTGCTCTCACAAACACCCGCAGGCGTCGGTTCGACGGCGACCGGCCCATCACTTCTGAAATACGAAGAAATATCGCAAAAGGAAGTTCCAGCCAAAGACCACCCCGGTTGCAAATACCTTCGCGATCATGGAGTGGACGCCGAGTACATCGATACCAACGGTCAAAAGCCCGAGATTGAAGACAATTCCGGCGGTGCTGACCGCGCTCAAGAGAATGATACGCTGACGCAGGCTGCGGCGGCCGACGCCAAACACAAACCGGACAGACAGAACATAGTTGGCAGCCGTCGAAACAAAGAATGATATTGCCCCACTCAACAGGTAGTGCACATCCAGCCCGTACAAAAGCAGTGCAAACAGAAGCCAGTCGATCAGAGCACAGGTCCCACCGACCAGAAAATACTTTTGGGCTGCACGCCCGAAATCTGACCGCAAAAACCCAGTCGCGCTGAAAGATGACATCGTCACAATGAAGTTTTTCTGAACCCGTTTACGTAAGCGCAATTTTTAGCAAGAACCCGATAGACGTCGACACTTAACTTTCCAGATCTACGAAATCCCGAACGACACACTGACGTTCAGAGCCGCACAATAATGGTTTTGCTCTCGAATGGCAGCGACACCTTCTGATCAAACGTGATCTGATAGCCTGGGCGCGCACATCCGTAACTCGTAAAACTGTCGGTTTCTATGACTGTCGGACGACAATCGGAGAACAGGTTATAACCGGCCCCGTCAAATTCCAGCGTCGCACCTCTACTATCTTGCCTGCTTGCCGCTGTCGTATGGAATTGTCGTCGAATACGATGAGTACCCTGTCCCTCGACCCGGTCGAGGATTTCCAACCTGTCTTCCAGAAAACGCCATTCACGCAGGGCCGTGCCAACGCCTCGAAGACGACTAAAACCAGCATTGGTCAGAGTGCCGCCAGTCGGGGTCCGGGACATCGATGGCGCAACGCCGCTTACCAGACCACGGTATTCGTTGGAATAATACGGCCGGTTCACGGAGGTCGGTCCGGCACCGTCGATCGTCAGGTAATTGTGCAACTGCGCACCTGCATAATCGGTATCGCTATAGCTGCCTCGGCCCGGGTCAACGATGATCGGCCGTTCCCCATCATGAAGCTCGAAACTGCCGAGATCGTGATGCCCGTGCCCCGGCATCGGCGGCCAGCCATCGGGAGAAACGAATGCCAGCGCCTGCCATTGATGGCCGCCGAAGCGATGCCAGCCGTCATCGGCAAGCTTATCGGGAGAAACGACTGCACTAGCGGCGATCAAATCCCGGACGTCACGTTGCCGGTCTTCTGGCAGGTTCGACGGCCAGGAATTGGAGTCCCCACCACCGGTCAGTGCGGCCAGATGTGCGGGCGGCACATCGGGTGATATGTCGCCGATCAGCGGCAGGCCGCCGGGCAGGTGCAGTTGTGGGATTACCGCAAAGGCGCGTTCCGCAATATCGTGGAGCATACCTGTATGTTCGAGATCCGCCGCGCGGGCATCGAGCCAGGCGTCGATATAGTTGCGGGTCACCAGAAGATGATAATGCGTCGATCCCTCACGCAACACGCCCGAGCGGCCGAAGATCCTTCCGGCTTCAGCCACCATGATCTGCGCTCCGGTGTCAGCACACCCCATCATACCCAGGGCCGATCCAATTCGGAGGAGACCCCGCCCGTTATTCGATAGGTGGTTGGAGGTGTAATCGTCGCCGAAATATTCGAGGTTGCGGCGAATAATATCAGCATGATGCGCCAACAGGGTAGCCGTGTCGCTCGGGTCGCCTGGCCATCCGAACCGTCGAGAAAAGTCAATAATGTTTATCGCGCGTTCGGCCGCGGTATATGCATGCCATGGCCACCCCGACATCTCGCTGGCGAATCGATCGACCCAAGTCCGCCACAATGCGGCGACCCAATCGGTGTCAACTGACGGGCGAGCGACAGGCAGCCAGGCAAACCGATGCGCCGCAAGCAGCGTTTCCAGATCATCATAAGGTTGATCGAAAAGAGCAGAGGGGTTTTCCGGTGCCAGCTCGACTGTCTGACCTGGTAGTTCAATACGCACCGGTTTATCCGGCGTCGCGAACTCCCCCGCCGGAAAATCACCGAGTATGGAACGGGGTATCTCACCGTCCGAAATAGTGGAACCAAGATAAGGCGGCTGTCCGACAATGAATGCCGGCCGCGATTTTTCCAAACCGACGGCGCGCCGGACCAGCCAGCGCCGGAGCACCGGGTCATCCAGCACATGACCGGCCTTCCGGATCAGGGCCTGCATCACCAACGGCCGTTACCTGAAACTGGTCAGGTAAATGGAAACACACCGGGTGCGGGAACGAAATTATCGGCGATGCCGTCTATTGCGGCACGACCCATTGCAAGCCTTGCTTCGACCGCGCTGCCGCCAATATGGGGTGTGCACATAAAATTCGGCGCGTTGAGCAGCTCGTCATCGGTGGGCGGTTCGACGGCAAACGCATCTATGCAGGCAGCGGCGATCCGTCCATTCAGCAGGCGTTCCTTCAGCGCGGCTTCATCAATAATACCGCCGCGACACGTATTAATCAGGACCGCATCGTCACGCATGCAGTCCATCACCGCACCGGCATACAAACCACGCGTGCTGTCATCGAGCGGGATATGCAACGACAATACCTCGGACCGTGCAACCAGTTCGTCCATTGAAACTGCCTCAACCCCGTATTGCCGGTAAAAATCTGGGAATTCCTGAAGGTCACAGGCCAGAATGTTACAATTCCAGGGCTGCAGCAGACGCACGATCTGCTTGCCGACATGACCGCAGCCATGCAGACCAACGACACGACCGCCAAGCTGGCGACCCATCTGATGGCGCGGCTGTTTGCCGTCGCGCATCTCGGCATAAAGCGGGCCAACGTGGCGCAGCGCGCAGACCGAGAACGCGATCATGAGCTCTGCTACCGATTGCCGGTTGGTACCGCCCCTCCAGCCCATACGGATGCCTCGGTCGCGCAGCAGGGCGGGATCGACGTTGTCGAGTCCGACCCCCATCCGCGCGATGATTTTCAGATCCGGGAGAAGATCGAGCATATCCTCTGTCAGATTTTCCAGCCCCATGATCGCCGCATCGCGGCCAGTCAGGAATTCAACCAGTTCCTCGTCGCTCATCCGCCGCTGCTCTTCGTTGAAGCGCGTGTCGGGATATTTAGCCAGTACTTCGTTGCGCAGGATTTCGGTCTGACAAAACGAAATCGAGGGGATCGCGACACGGGTCATCGTTATCGCACCCTCACAATGTCGCCATCTGGGCAAATAATTCATCGACCACGTCCGGCAGTTCAGAGAAATGCTCGATCACACGATCACCTCCGAGGTCACCCGCCGGCGCCCGGCTATACCCAAAGGGCACAAGAATAATGGGGACGCCGGCATTGCGTGCCGTCTCCACATCGGTCTCGCTATCGCCGACATACAGACTATGTTCGGGCAACACGCCAAGAGCCTGCGCGACTTCGTCGTAATGACGCCGGTCCGGTTTGTGGAACGGCACGGATGCCTTGCCGAAACAGGCGGCGAAATGACCGTCAAGCGAGAGCGCTTCGAGCGCCTGCAACGCCGATTGATGCGGTTTATTTGTACAGATACCGAGCCGCAGCCCACGCTCGCTCAGCGCCTCCAGAGCGGGAACGACCCCTTCGAAAATTGTCGTCTTAGTTGCCGGATCGGCGCGATAATACATTGTGAACGCCTCCACATAGGACTGTGCCCGTTCCGGCGCCAACACATCGCCAGTGACGGCGAATGCGCGTTCCAACAGAGGCTCCGCGCCACCACCAACCATAAGCTTCGCCTCGTCACGCGTGACCGGGCGCCGGTTGTTATCGGCGAGCACCGAATTCAGCGCGTTCATAACATCAGGCAGGCTGTCGATCAGCGTTCCATCGAGATCGAAAATAACCGCCTGAGTCATGCCGAGCCTGCGGCCTGGCGCTTAACCTCGGCGATCAGGTAGCTGCCGATCAGGTGATCGAAGATCATGTGTACGTCCTCGACAGGGCCGTACTCGCCTTTTTCGGTCGGCACGTGGAGGGAAATATCCGATTTTCGACGCAGCTTTCCACCGTCGAAACCGGTCAGGCCGACCACGGTCGCACCGCGTGTTTTGGCGTAGTCCACAGCTTCAATCAGATTCGGCGAATTCCCCGACGCCGAAATCGCCACCAGAGAATCCCCGTCGCGCATATGCACCCGAAGCTGTTCCACAAACATTCGATCGTAGCCTTCGTCATTGGCGAGAGCCGTCATGACGGCGACATTGTCCGTCAGACTTACCGCGCGAAACGGCAAGTGGTCACCGGTGCGGGTGCCGATCGAAATATCGTTGGCGAAATGGGACGCCGTCGCAGCCGAGCCGCCATTGCCAATAAAGAACACCGTATTCCCGGAGGCGCGGGCTACAAGAAGCAGCCGAATAAAGGATTCAATGGCGTCGCTGTCTAGCGCCTTGAAGCACGACGCAAGATAGTCGAGATAGGCGCGGGCATACCCAGCCGGATCTTCGGCATGCATTTTGGTGAGTTCATCAATTTTGTTCATGGGTTCAGAATATCATGTAGATAAAGTTTTGGGACTGTTCGCCGCCGTCAATAACGATCAGCAAACCAACCAGTCCGATCACGATGAGAAAGGGCGTAAGCGTATAATACTTCAAACGCAACACCGCCGGGAAGTGCGCGCCGGTAACCGCCGGTCTTTCCGCATCCGCATCACTATCAGGCATGAGAACCGGCTTTACAGAACGGAACATTTCGCATGAATTCGGCGTGAACCACACGATCAGGAACATCACCGCTAGAACCATGACATCCTTAGCTCGGGCCGCGAACAGTCCTCCTCCACCGAATCCTGACATTCCCGTCAAAACCCGCGCTGCATCTCCGATGTCGTCTGCCCGAAAGAACACCCAGGCGGCAACGATCGCAAGAAAAGTCAATATCCGGCCGCTCCACACTGATACCAAGCCCGGCTGGGCCGATTTAGGCCCGAAACGGCGCCATCCGTGATTTATAATCAGATAAAGTCCATGCAAACCACCCCAGATAACGAATGTCCATCCAGCGCCGTGCCACAGACCGCCAATCAGCATCGCGAGCATCAGATTCACATAGCGACGAGACTTGCCGGCGCGTCCACCCCCCAGCGGGATATATACATAGTCGCGAATAAAGCGTGACAGCGTCATGTGCCAGCGACGCCAGAAATCAATGATACTGACAGCCTTGTAGGGTGAATTGAAATTCATCGGCAAACGAATCCCAAACAGCAAGGCGATCCCGACAGCCATATCGGTATAGCCGGAGAAATCGAAATAAATCTGAAAGGTGAAGGCGAGCGCGCCTTTCCAGGCATCCCAGAAAGCAGGAACGCCGGTCTGCGCGGCCAGAAACACCCCATCGGCCATTGGCGCAATCCCATTCGCAAGAACGACTTTCTTGTAGAGACCAATGACGATGAATGCGATCGCAACCAGTAACATTTTCCGGCTGAACCATTTACGCGCCGCGTCCCTGAATTGCGGCATCATTTCGCTGTGATGAACGATCGGCCCGGAAATCAGTTGCGGGAAAAATGAAACAAACAGGCAGTAGTTCAGAAAATCGGGCTCGATTGCGCGTCGTTTATAGACATCGACCAGATACGCGACCTGCTGGAAGGTGAAAAACGAAATCGCTAACGGCAAAACGATATCTAGCTCGGCGATCCTTGTACCAAGCAGTCTCTCTATATTTTCGACAAAGAAACCGGCATACTTGAAATAGCCGAGCAGCCCAAGATTAAAACACAGGCCGACGGTCAAAATGGCCTTCGACCGATTGACAAAAAGCGCCCGCCCAAGGGCGAAGTTGACCACGATACTCAGAACAATCAGCGGCAAAAGAGACGTGTCCCAGTAACCGTAGAAGAACAGAGACGCAGCTGTGAGCCACAATGTTCCCGCGCGTAGCGAGATTGTGGCACTGACAATTGCGAACCCAAAGAACGTCACGGGTAGAAAAAGAAACAGAAATTCGGGCGTACTGAAAAGCATCGGTCGGGCTCAGCTCATTCCGGCCGTCGCAGCCGCGATGGTACTTTTTCGGCTAGAACCGCGGCGGCCAGTGCGTGTCCCCGGGGGCGCCAGTGACCATCATTCAGAAAATGAAATCCCATTGGATTGCCCGTCGCTTCCATCACCGGCCGCATATCGATAACGGTCAGGTCCAGTCGTCGAAGTTCATCGCCGAACTTTGTGTGCGCAGCGGCTGCTGCCTGTCGGTTGTCGCCGACCCATAATCCACGAGACGGTATAAGGAGGATCGTTAGATTATATTTTTTTGACAGCGCCAGAATGTGATCGGCGGTCGAACGAACAGCGAGATCGCCAGGCCGACCACCCGCTACCACGTTCAGCGTCTTAACGAACCCAAGCCGGACCAGAACCCGCCGCAACACATCGATTGATCCGATAGCGGATGTCGTCAGAAAATAGAGCGCCGAATGCGTGATCAGAAATTGTTTCACGCGCTGCAGCGATATTGCCAGAAACGGTTCAGGGGCAGGTTTCGCCACCGGTTTGGCTGTCCTTTGGGGAGCCGCATCATAATCTTGGACGTCGTCAATCATATTGATTGCCATGATGACGTCTCGAATCTTAGCACCCTGTCCGACTGAATAGGCAAGAAGTCGTTCGTAACCATCAAGGTTCTCGGTCGTGGCAATGTTATAAACTTGGCGTCCAACCAGTTTGTCGAGAACGCTGGAAAAGCGTTCGTCCTGCTTGACGCCCCAACCGAACGCGAATGAATCGCCTACAACGTAAAGATCCTCCGCCCTGCCGTTTGCAATATCACGTCTGTCGCGGAGGCCATGACGATTGAACACGACTTCGACATCGTAATCGCCGGAATTCTTGATCTGGCGGGTCTTGCTGTTCGGTTTCCCCAGCTGGATTCCCGTCGCCGGGTCTACGAAAAAAGCAATATGTCCGGCTGGATCATATTTCGGGACCGCCAGCCGGACGCTGTATTCAGACACTAAAAGCGCAAACGCGCTTGCGGCGACAATCAGCGCGAAACGGCTCAGCACTGGAGGAAACGCTATCACGCGCGGTTAATACTTTCCCCACAACGGATCCTTGGGCAAAGCCGCTTCGACCAGCGCAATGTCCTCGGGGCTGTCGACAGAAAAATAGGGCCGGGCCGCAATAGGCGCGAGGCGCTGAAAACGGCCATTATCAGGCATCCGATTGCTATCGCAGGATTCTACCTGCTCAAGTGGCGATTCCGGCAGGTCGGCAAACCATTTCAGAAAATGCCAGCGGAACCCGAAAATGCCGCCGACACGCAGCGCGCCCAGTTCTGGCGTGAACGCCTTGCAATAAGGTACCGGCTGGCGGCTGGTATAGAGTACGTTGCCTTTGATATCGTGAACAATCTTTACGATGTCAGGATTACGGTAAAGCGATTCATCCGTGATTGGCACCGCAAGCATCGTTCCATCGACGGTCTCGTCCGTGCCGAACGGCGCTATCACAGCGGAAATTGTGTCCATTGCCAAGAGCGGCTCGTCACCCTGAACACAAACGACGATATCGTCTTCAGCCTCAGGCTCAGCGATGATCGTATAGGCCTCGGCGACCCGGTCGAGCGCGCGTGTATGACTGTCCGACGTCATCACGACCGGATAACCGCGGCGATCTGCAAATTCGCGGATTTCGTCATCACACGTTGCAATGCAAAGGGTGTCCCAGTCCCAGGCGAGCTTCGCCCGCGCATATACATGTTCGAGCATAGGCTTGCCGGCAATCGGGTGAAGTGGCTTGCCGGGAAACCGACTGGCCCCCATCCGAGCCGGAATAATGCCGACGGTCGTCATCAAGCGCTCCCTCCTGGGGGGGGTTCCAGTATCGAAGTCGCCGACAGGTCCCATCGATCTCGCCATCCGGGGTCGGCCGCGTAAATACGATACACCAATTCCATTGTCTTATAGGCATCGTCGACGGACCCGTGAACGATCTCAGTGTTGTCTACGATAGCCCGAGAGAATTCGGCGACTTCTGCGGCCCAGGACGGATCGGTGTTGTAGCGCGTGGTCTGTTCCAGCGGATCGCCCATGTCATCGTTCCCGGCGCGCGCGATGGTCAGGGTTTCCGCCCCATAACTTTTCGATCCCGACAGGATGCCCGACAATACGATTGATCCGTTTTGAAGCGTGATGTCCAGATTAAAGCGGTGCCGCCACTGGGTCGCTGAAGAATGCAGCATGGCGACGATGCCGTCTGCGCTGCGCATCAACGCGTAGGCGTTATCCTCGACATCGTGCTTCCAATAATCGTTGGAAATAAAACTATAAACGTCTTCGAACTCGCCACCGAACAGGCGGATCAGGTCGACCATATGGATCCCCTGATCGAGCAGCACACCGCCGCCGGCCAACGAGCGGTCGGTTCGCCACGATGTCTGGCCGAACGTCACGAGTTGAGATTTACCGTAGACGCCCTTCATATTGATCACACGGCCAAGCTCACCGGATGCAAGAAGGTCGAGCGATTCCCTAACCGAATCGTGATAGCGGTGATTGAATCCGTATTTCAGTTTCTGGCCTGGCCGACCGGCAGCCACCGCTTTCACCATCGCAATATCATTGAGGTCGCGCCCTGGCGGTTTCTCGCAGAACACGTGCAGACCCTGTTCCAGCCCGGCAATAGTAACCTCGGCCGCCATGTCGTTGCTGATGCTGACAAACAACGCGTCGAGATCTTCGTTCAGCAGGCCCCGGTAATGCGGGTAATATCGAACGCCGTCTTCCATCGTTCCCTGACTGTCAAAATACTGATCGCAGACAGCGACAACCTCCAGATCGGCGCGCTGGTCGGCAACATTGCGGCGTCGCTTGCCGACAATCCCGTACCCGGCTATGCCGATGCGCAGCGGCGACGTCACGCCGGTGTCCTGTAGATCGCCGAGATGGCTTCGTCCGGGCGGCCGAGGCGATCCGATTCCCTATCCGTATCGACGTTGACCCAACCACCGGCCTCGTCAGAGCGATAGAACGCATGAAGAAGCTGCAGCGTCTCTCGGCAATCAGCAGCGGTAACGGGATAGTTTCTAGCCTGATTGAATGCGCCGACGATGTCCGCGTACATGGCGCTGTGACCATAGCCGTAAACGGCGCCGTGTCCCTCTATACCGACGAAATTCTCGCTGTTGGCCTCGCAGGCTGCCGGGTTGGGTGTAAATATCTGTAACTCGTTAACCGCGATGCCGCCGATTTGGGCAAGTCCTTCCGAGCACACCAACGAGATCGATGCCTCGAAATCGTTGGGCCGCGCGGCTGTCGTTGATTCGAGGGTACCGATGGCGCCTGAGGAGTAATCGATGGTCGCGACGGTTGTGTCTTCGACCTCGATATCTGCCCCGAGGGTGCGCATGACCGCGTTGACACGTTTCACGTCACCGCCCAGGTGGCGCAACAGATCGACATGATGAATGGTCTGGTTGGTGAGAGCGCCACCGTCATGGGAAAAAGTGCCACGCCACGGCGCCATGTCGTAATAACGTTGCGGCCTGCACCAGCGCAGCCGCACCGACACTGTCCGAACCTCACCGAGCTCGCCGTTTTGCAGCGCCGCGCGCACGCGGGCGACCGCCTTGTTATAACGGTTCTGGAAGACGGGAAAGACCTGGACGCCAGCCGTATCAGCAGCGCCAAGCGCAGCATCGAGTTGCGACGGGCGCATAAAGGTCGGCTTCTCGACAACGACATTTTTACCATATCGTTCGATCATGTCGAGCGCATGCTCATAATGCATCCCCGACGGCGTGTTGATCGAAACAATATCGATCTCCGGCATCTGGGCGAGCATCTCGTGATAACTCTCGAACGCGGGCACGTTGTGGGCCGACGCGTAATCCGATGCGCGTTCCTGAACTATGTCGCAGACGGCCGCCAATCGGATTCCGTCGACCTGGTTGATCGACTGCGCATGGTGACCTGAAATGCGACCACACCCGACCAATGCGATATTGAGGTCTGTCATAGAATGCTGGTTCCGGAGTTTGCTATGTGTTGCTGCAGTGACATGAGTTCTTTCCGGCAGATACCGACGCGGCGCAGGATGTGTGATCAATGCCCTGTGGCCGGGGAGCGACGGTCCAACTAACGTTTGGCACGTTCCATTGCGTTGTGGCGACGTTTCTGCACTACACGGCGAAGCGGATTTTGAACCTTTTCCGGCAGATGCCTGAACACCTTGCGGGCGGCTTTCTTGGTCGCAAAACGCAGTGGGTCGTTATCGCCGTCCCGGTGAAGCTTTAGATGAAGCCCGAGCTGTTCGAGATAAAGCTCCGCATCGCTGAAACCACGCGCCCGGACCTTTTCCAGACCAGCATCGATCTGGCGCGCCATTTCGGTAAATTGAGTATCCGTAAAGGTCAGGAATTTCTTCTGGAATTCCCCTGTCTGATACGGATTTGCAACCAGCATGATCAGGGGTTCGGCATCGAACCCGAGAGCGAGGTCCACAAACTCCTCTATTTCCAGGGCGTTCACGCTGTTCAGCGTCATCGCGACCGTAAATTCAAAGCCTTTACGTTTCTTGAGATCCGACAATTTCCCAAGATTGACCATAACCTGTTCCCAGTTCGCATTCCGGCCGCGCACGCGAAGCAGATCGAAGCTCAGCGCGTTGGCCGCATCGAGCGATGCAGCCATCGTGCTGATCGGCAACCGGTTCAGGATATCGAAAACCTTATCGGTCAACAGCGTCGCATTGGTGATCAGAAAGAAACGCGTTTCGGTATTGGCGTTGTGATCTCCGAGAAAATCGATAACAGGCGAGAAGAAAAACGGCTCTCCGCCAAACGGATAGACGATCTGCGCGGTCTCGACGTATTCCGGCAGCTGCGCCATGAAATCTTCGGGTAATTTATAGCTGAGGGTCGCATCTTCGCGCTGATAGCAGTGATAGCAATCGAGATTGCAGGCATAGGAATAGGTAAACCGGACCCAGCGCGGCTTGGAATCAAGAACCGTTTTCTGCTCGGTGTATTCGGCCTCATTCTCTTCGGCGTTTATCCGGATCGGACCCTCAGGATCGAGATCCTTGTACCAGTCAAGATTCTCGTACTTCTTGCCGCCCTGAAGCACCGGACATGTATGGGGACAGAACGCATGCGCGCCCTCTTCGACCATACGTTTGCGCATCCGGGTGAAGCCGTCACCGTTCCAGATTTCTTCAATCGGCTGCTCGTTGACGTTACCCAGAACGGTGTCGTTGTTGCAGCACATCGTGACGTTACCGTTCGGGTTATTCACCTCGAAATGTGCCCAGGGATGCTTGCAGATAAATTTAGTCAATGCGGAAACCTCTGTTCACCGATGCTGTATTCGATCCGATAGCCGGTGTGGCGGAGCTGCAGTACACGACACACAATTCTGACTGCTTGGCTACCATATTCCAACCTATGGTGCGAGCACTGAACGCTCTTTTTAAATCATGAAGACCCATAATCTCGCTATGGGCGTAGATCGACCGTCGTATTCAGAAGACTGGCCCATATACCGTAGTCGACAGGCGAAAACATGTCTCGCCAGACAATTGCCGGCGGTTTAGCCGGATTGTTCACAAAATCGAATATCCCGGCGGTATCCGCCACGGCCCCGCCGATGTTTTTCGGCAATACATCAATCGACACCTGATCGGCGAATCTGAGCCGAACGCTGGGTAAACCGGCAAGCAGCGCGTCCAATGCGCTGGCGCCGGTGCAATAGATCACGCAGGACAGCTTCCGAAACTCGGCCATGGGTGTTTCGGTCCGCGACAGATTTTCGGTTTCGGCGAACGATACCGGATACATGGGGTGTTGTTTAATGACCACCTTCATTCCGCCGCCTGCAATCCGACGCGCGATATCCATCTGGCGGTCGGCGATCTTGAGATTGGCGGAAAGAGCCATATAAACCGGGGCTTCGGCGGCAAGTGACATGCGGCGTTTGGGTTCGGGAATACGGAACGACCCACCGTCTACGACACGGTCTTCGGCAAGACCCCAGTCGATCATTTCCTGGCGGTAGGCGGGCCCATCGGCCGCGATCTTATCTGGTACCGAGGCGGAACCGTCGGGATTGCAATTAACGGAGTAATTGAACTGGTGGGGCCCGATCACGGTATGCTGATAACCCGTGGTGACGACGCCTTTTGCGCGCGCAGCCCTTACCAGAGAGCGCTCCCACGCGAAATTCTCCCACGGCCAGGCAATGGCGCGTGGCCTTGCGGCATCCAGCCACCTAGCCTGGCAGTGCTGCTGCCACCGGTTAATCGCAGGCCCGCCGCCGCTATTCTCGACGACCGCAGAGCGGCGAATCAACCAGCTATATTTCCGGCACAGGGCCCCACCAGGCGCCGGTCGCCAACGCGCCCACGGCAGGCCAAAAATCGCGTAAAGCGGATTGCCCCAGGCGTGCAGGCTGACCGTTCGCTCGCCGGCGGTAAGTTCGCGTGCGCGCGACAGCCCGCAATCGGTATGCATCACCCGCCAGAGATCGGGAAAACGGGCAAGAAGATCGCCAAAATAGACGTCGTGTCCGTCGGCCCTGCTGCCTGGGTGGCCATAAACGATCAGTGCGGGCGCACCGGACGTGTAAACCGCACGATCATTGCGACACGCCAGTGCTGCCCGTGCGACGCGCAGGCCGACGGATACGCGGGCAACAAGCCCACGGGCACCGGAACGCAGACATCGAACCCGGAGTCCGGGCCTTCGCCCGGCGTCTACTCCCGGTATTCCCGACAGATGCCGAAAGAGATGTGGGTCGTCACAGACCACAAGCATTACGGTCCTGTCGGCAGATGCCGATCGCACCAGATGATCCCAGGCAAGCATCAGCCCGAAATCGGACCCGAAAGAGGCACATGCGGCGGCATGCGAAATTTCAGCCGTTGGCTGGCCGGCCAGAACACGGCCGATACTCCACCAGAGTTCGCGGCAATCCTCGAACGCTTGTTCGAGCGCGCCCGCGGCATTTGGCATCATTCGGGTCGCCGGAAGGTCCAGTACGG
>MEHZ011536337.1_pt1 | contig 27907 bp, 26 predicted proteins | sample 897221 | NCBI WGS metagenome assembly MEHZ01 (sample SAMN05514161, study PRJNA337945) | marine metagenome | isolation source: marine surface water | place: Arctic Ocean | collected 2007-12-13
GTGACGAGGCGTTCCTGTTCGAGCGCCTGATCCTGGAGATTAATCAGGCAGGTTTGAGCTGGCTGACCATCCTGAAGAAGCGGGAAGGATTCACCGCTGCCTATGAAGGGTTCGAGGTGGATAGGGTGGCTGATTACGGTCCCAAGGATCGCGAACGGCTACTGAACGATGCTGGGATCATCCGCAATCGCCTCAAAGTCGATGCTACGATATCCAATGCCAATCGTATTCGTGAGATGCGGGACAGCCATGGCGGCTTTGCGGCGTGGCTGGATGCCCATCATTCGCTGACGAAGGAAGAGTGGGTCAAGCTGTTCAAGAAGACGTTCCGCTTTACCGGCGGCGAGATCACCCATTCGTTTCTGATGGGGGCGGGATATCTGCCGGGCGCGCATGGTGAGGATTGCCCGATCTATAAGCGCATCGCAAAACTCGATCCGCCCTGGATGGCTGCATCCTGAAACGAAAACGGGCCGGGAAAAATCCGGCCCGCTCGTCAGTATTTGTCTGCTTGATCGTTAGATCAGACCGAAGCCGTAGAGTAATCCGAAGATCACGGCGAGAACGTAAACCGCCGGGCTGGCCTCGCTGAAGCGACCGGACAGAAGCTTGCCGGCTGCGTATGCGATGAACCCGAAGGCAATGCCGTGGGCAATCGAGAAGGTGAACGGCATAATCACAGCTGCGAGGACAGCTGGGGCATACTCGGTCACATCTTCCCAATCGATCTCGGTCAGACAGCGAACCATCAGCACCGCCACGAACAGCAGGGCCGGAGCCGTTGCAAACCGCGGTACGAGACCGATGATCGGTGCCAGAAGGAGTGCGATGATGAACAGCACACCCACCGTGACCGCGGTGAGACCTGTGCGGCCACCTTCACGGACACCTGCGGCACTTTCGATGTAGCTGGTCACAGTCGAAGCGCCGACCAGTGAGCCCGCGACAGTCGCGACACTATCGGAAATCAGCGCCTTGCCCATGCGGGGCAGCTTGCCGTCTTCGTCAAGCAGTCCGGCCCGATGAGAGACCCCGATCAGGGTCCCTGCCGCATCGAACAGATCGACAAACAGGAAGGCGATGATCACGGAGATCAGCCCGACCGACAATGCGCCGGCGATGTCGAGTTGCAGGAAGGTCGGTGCCAGAGACGGGATGGAGAAGTCCATCGTCGTCGCTTCTGCGACCCCGAAGATATGGGCGAGGACCGTGGTCCCGATAATCCCGAGGACAATCGCACCTGGAACCGCTAGCCGGTCGAGAGCGATGATCGCAACAAAACCGATGGCGACAAGAATGACTTCAAGCGAAGCGACTTCGCCCAAGGTGACCAGAGTTACCGGGTGATCGACAGTGATGCCGGAAATTTCCAGCGCAATCACACCAATGAACAGCCCGATGCCTGCCGAAATCGACATTTTCATCGATTTTGGGATCGCGTTGATGATCATAGCTCGAATGGGCAGGATCGACATGATCAGGAAGATCACACCAGCGACGAAGACGACGCCGAGGGCGGTCTGCCATGGGATGCCCATGCCGCCGACAACACCGAAGGCGAAGAAGGCGTTCAGGCCAAGACCTGGTGCCAGCGCAATCGGATAGTTGGCATAAAGCCCCATTATCAAACAGCTGAGCGCGGCCGCCAGGCAGGTCGCAACGAACAATGCGCCTTTATCCATGCCCGCAGCGAACATGATGTCAGGGTTAACGATGATGATGTAGGCCATGGTCAGGAACGTCGTTAGCCCCGCCATCACCTCAATGCGGACTGTCGTTCCATTTTACGACAGTTTGAATAGGTTCTCGAACATTTGCGAAGTATCTCCCGTGGTTCCCCAAGAATATCCACGGAGGGCAAACAGCGGAGCGGTAACACCCCTCAACTTCCGCCGTGGCCCAAAAAAGCCAAATTCCCCCCATGCGGACTAAATCGCTAGCTTGATTCTTGAATCGGGCGTTAAGGGTTTGTTACTGTGTTGGGGGTAGTCTTGAAGGATGTAAAAGTCATTCATTATCATGATGTTGGGTGGATTATTGCTGCCGGGGCACATGGCTTACGCACAATTAACCGTATCTATAACAGCTGAAAATTGTGGTCATTTGGTCACTCACGCGCCTTCTGCGGACGTTAGCCACACACCAGGTGTCGATATAAATGGGGCCGCTGTGGCGCCCGCCGACCTGAATTCAACGCCTCAGATCCGCGTCCCGGACGTCATTTCGATTCCGGCGACGATTGATCTGGCCACCAATCTGGGGATTGCGACGCCGTTTCTGGCGCGCCCGACCGTGGGCGAAGTTCAGGTTACCGCAGACGGTCGCGTAAGCTTTAACGGCGAGCCGATTACATCCGAGGCCGCGCATAAACTGGCCCAGCAATGTCAGCGCGCCGGGGTGCGCTAACGCCGTCTTGGACCGACTTCGCGTCAGATCGGTTCCCAAAGTTGTCGGCACGGAGGCAGCATGCAGCGCCGGTAATCATGCGAACGTCGAATAGTCTGCAAATGACATGGACAGGCGCGACCGGTTTTCCTTACTCTCGGCCGCGCCAAGCCCGACCGGAGATATATTCATGCGGCGCAGTCAGTTGTTTTTGCCGACCCTCAAGGAAACCCCGTCCGAAGCGAAGATCGTCTCGCATCGCCTGATGCTGCGTGCCGGTTTGGTGCGCCAGTCTGCCGCCGGGATTTATACGTGGTTGCCGGCCGGATACCGCGTGTTGCGGAAGATCGAGCAGATCGTTAGGGAGGAGCAGGATCGTGCCGGCGCGCAGGAAGTCCTGATGCCGACAATTCAGTCTGCTGAGGTTTGGCGCAAGTCGGGTCGCTATGACGACTACGGCAAGGAAATGCTGCGGATTACCGATCGCCACGACCGTGAGATACTTTTCGGGCCGACCGCCGAAGAGGTCATCACCGACATCGTCGCCAATGAAATCACCTCGTATCGCGATTTGCCGAAGAACCTTTACAACATTCAATGGAAGTTTCGTGACGAGGTCCGCCCACGTTTCGGCGTGATGCGCGGGCGCGAATTTCTGATGAAGGATAATTATTCCTTCGATCTCGACTATGCGAGCGCCCGTCACTCCTACAACAAGATGTTCGTCGCCTATTTGCGGACCTATGCGCGGATGGGTCTGAAGGCCATCCCGATGGCCGCTGATACAGGCCCGATCGGCGGCGATCTCAGCCATGAATTCATCATTCTCGCAGAGACCGGTGAAAGTGCGGTCTTCTGTGATCGCGCGCTGCTCGAGTTGCCGCCGCCGGGCGATGATGTGGACTACACCGCAGATTTGCAGGCCACGGTCGATATCTGGGCCGATCACTACGCGGCCACGGACGAGATGCATGATCCTGACAATTGTCCGATCGACGGCGAACAGCTGATTTCCGCGCGCGGGATTGAAGTCGGACATATTTTCCATTTCGGAACCAAATATTCCGAGCCCCTCGGCGCGTCGGTTCAGGGACCCGATGGTCAGCCTGTAACTCTCGAGATGGGAAGCTACGGGATTGGCGTGTCCCGCCTTGTGGGAGCGATCATTGAGGCGTCGCATGATGATGCCGGTATCATCTGGCCGGAATCCGTGGCGCCTTGGCTTGTGGGGCTGATCAACCTGAAAGTGGGTGACAGCGAATGCGATACCGCTTGCGAGAAGATCTACGCAGAGCTGAATGCTGCCGGTATCGAGACGCTTTATGATGATCGGGACGTCCGGGCAGGCGGCAAGTTCGCCGATATGGACCTGGTTGGTATTCCCTGGCAGCTGACCATTGGTCCGCGCGGCATCAAGGATGGCAAGGTTGAGATCAAGCGCCGCGGTGAAGATGAGAAGACGGAATTGTCGCTCGATGACCTCGGCGACTGGATTCGTGAGCGCGCGGCGTCATAGCGTGAACACAATGCCTTGCCAGTTTTGCCTTCCTTCCTTGTCTGACCGGACCCGCTCCTGATGTTTTCCTCCGTCGAATGGATGATCGCCTGGCGCTATATGCGTGCCCGCCGGGCTGAAGGGTTCATTTCGGTGATCGCCGGGTTCTCTCTGACGGGGATTGCACTGGGCGTCGCAACCCTGATCATCGTACTTTCCGTGATGAACGGGTTCCGGATCGAGCTGCTTGACCGCATCCTGGGCCTGAACGGCCATATTTCTGTCGTCAGTTCGGCCAATACCCTGTCCGACTACAATCCCCTCGCCGATAGGGTGAGAGTTGTGGATGGCGTCCTGTCGGTCACGCCTTTGGTTGAAGGACAGGTTTTGGCCACCAGCGGGAGCCGGGCTGCCGGCGCTTTGGTCCGCGGCCTGACACCGGAAGATCTGGGGCAACGCCCGTCGATTGCAGGCAACATTCGTGGCGGAAGTCTGGATAATTTCGTCGGCCGCGATGCGATCGTCGTCGGATCCCGCCTGGCGCGAAATTTAGGTGTGGTCGTCGGCGACAAGGTCACTCTCGTATCGCCGAAAGGCACCGTGACCGCCTTTGGCACCGTGCCCCGAATGCAGGCTTATACTGTCGTTGCTACATTTGAAGTCGGCATGTTTGAGTTCGACAGCACTTTCATTTTCATGCCCCTGGCTGCTGCCCAGCAATATTTCCGTCTGGGTGACACAGTCAATCAGCTCGAAATCTTCGTGAAGGACCCAGACAATCTGTTGCGTCAGCGTGTGGCCATCAGCGTGGCACTGGGGGCGGAGCACCGTCTGTTTGACTGGCAACAGGCCAATCGAAGCTTCTTCAACGCGTTGCAGGTCGAACGCAACGTGATGTTCCTGATTTTGACGCTGATTATTCTGGTGGCAGCTTTCAACATTATTTCCAGCCTCATCATGCTGGTGAAGGACAAGGGCTCGGCCATCGCGATCCTTCGGACCGTTGGCGCGACCCGTGGCACCATCATGCGGGTGTTCCTCATTGTGGGGACCAGCATTGGCGTTGTGGGAACCGTGTCCGGAGCCATCCTGGGACTTTTATTCGCACGAAACATCGAGACCCTGCGCCGGGCCATTGAATCCCTCACCGGAAATGACCTGTTTGCGGCGGAGATTTATTTCCTGAGCCAATTGCCTGCCGAGGTGGATACGGGAGAGGTGATCATGGTCGTTTCCATGGCGCTGGGCCTGTCGGTCCTGGCAACTCTGTACCCGAGCTGGCGTGCGTCGCGCCTCGATCCGGTGGAGGCGCTGCGCGATGAATGAGCTGGCGCTGGAACTGAAAGGGATTACGCGGACCTTCCATCAAGGTGGGCGGGAGCTCTCGGTGCTGCGGGACGCCGAAATGGCGTTGAAGCGCGGCGAGATCGTGGCGCTTGTCGGTCCGTCAGGAGCGGGCAAATCGACCCTGTTGCACATTGCGGGCCTGCTCGAACGGCCAGATGCCGGTGAAGTCATGATCGGCGGCGAGAAGTGCTCAGGTTTGCCGGATTCCGAACGCACACGTCTGCGCCGGGAAGCCCTCGGCTTTGTTTATCAGTTCCATCATTTGCTGCCGGAATTCTCCGCCCTGGAGAATGTGATGCTGCCGCAGATGATCGCCGGCGTCGATAAACCCACAGCGCGGGCGCGATCTGGTGAACTGCTTGAAATGGTTGGATTAAGTGATCGTTCAACCCATCGTCCAGGACAATTGAGCGGGGGCGAGCAGCAGCGCATCGCGATCGCCCGCAGCGTGGCCAACGCTCCCGCTGTCCTGCTGGCCGATGAACCCACAGGAAATCTCGATCCGGAGACTGCGGGTGCGGTTTTTGGTCAGATGCTCAAACTGGTGCGAGGTGCGGGGCTGGGGGCGCTGGTCGCCACCCACAACCTCCAATTGGCGTCGAAAATGGACCGGGTTCTGCAATTGCAGGACGGTAAACTCGCTCTCGCCTGACTTGTCCCCGTGTTACCCGGTATTCCTCCGATTTTCGTGATGAGAATCGGTCTACTCTGGGGCCATGACCCACGCTGATTTCGTCCATCTTCGAGTCCATTCCGCCTATTCGCTCGCCGAGGGTGCGCTGCGCATTCCTCAGCTTGTTGAATTGTGCCGCGATAAAAAAATGCCGGCAGTTGCGATCACCGATACATCCAATTTGTTTGGGGCGCTGGAGTTCTCGATGGCGGCGGCGAAAGCCGGTATTCAGCCCATCGTCGGCTGCCAGATTACCTTGTCGGTTGATCTGGACCCGGACGCAGCACGCAAGGGGGCTAACGGGGCCAACCTGAACTATGATGGGGACCAGTTGGTCCTGCTGGTGCAAACCGAGGCGGGTTATCAGAACCTGTTACGGATCGTCAGCCGGTCTTTCGTGGAAATGGCTGATGACGGCCGGCCCATGGTGCAAATCGAGGACTTGACCGGTGCGACGGACGGCCTGATTGCGCTTTCGGGTGGGGTTGCAGGGCGTCCGGGTCGGTTGTTGGGGGAAGGACAGGCCGACGCGGCCGAGGCAGCTCTTTTGCAGTTGGCTGGGCTGTTTCCGGGGCGTTTTTACGTCGAAATCCAGCGCCACAACATCGACAGCGAAGATCGGCTCGAGCAAGCCTTCCTGGAACTGGCCTACAAGCATGATTTACCTCTGGTTGCGACCAACGAGGCGTTCTTTGCCGATGAAGCGATGTACGAGGCCCATGATGCGCTGCTGTGCATATCCCAGAGCGCCTATGTGTCCCAATCGGCGCGGCGCCGGGTTACGCCGGACCATCGGTTCAAGTCCGCGGCAGAGATGCGTGCGTTGTTCGCTGATTTGCCGGAGGCGATCGACAATACGCTGGTGATTGCCCAGCGGTGCAGCTTCATGCCGACTGAATCCCTGCCCATGCTGCCGCCGTTCCCGACGGCGGATGGCAGCACCGAGGAAGAGGCGCTTCGGGCCGAATCGGAAGCGGGTCTTGACGTGCGGCTGGAAGCACATGTTTACGAAGATGGCATGGATGCCGCGGCGCGGGAAGCGGTTGCTAAACCCTATAGAGAACGCTTGAAGTATGAGCTGGAAACTATTGTTAACATGGGGTTTCCGGGGTACTTTTTGATTGTCTCCGATTTCATAAAGTGGTCCAAGGCCAACAATATCGCTGTTGGGCCGGGCCGTGGCTCAGGGGCTGGTTCCGTGGTCGCCTGGGTGTTGACCATCACCGATCTGGATCCACTGCGTTTTGGACTGTTTTTCGAACGTTTCCTGAACCCGGAACGGGTGTCGATGCCTGATTTTGATATCGATTTCTGCCAGGAGCGCCGTGATGAGGTGATCCACTACGTGCAGCAGAAATTCGGCAATGACCGGGTGGCCCAGATCATCACCTTCGGCAAGCTGCAGGCCCGCGCGGTGGTGCGCGATGTCGGTCGCGTGCTGGAAATGCCGTACGGGCAGGTCGATCGGATCGCCAAGCTGGTGCCCAACAACCCGGCCAGCCCCACCACACTGGGGGAAGCCATCGATGGGGAACCCCAGCTGCAGGCCATGCGGGACGAGGATGAAGCGGTTGCGCATTTGCTCGATCTGGCGCTGAAGCTCGAGGGGCTTTACCGAAATTCGTCAACTCATGCAGCCGGTGTGGTGATCGGGGATCGCCCTCTGTCCGATATCATCCCGCTCTATCGGGATCCGCGTTCATCTACGTTGGCGACCCAGTTCAGTATGAAATACGTCGAAGCTGCCGGATTGGTAAAATTCGACTTTCTGGGGCTAAAAACCCTCGATGTGCTGCAAAAAGCCGTGGAATTACTCGAAGATCGCGATGTTTCCGTGGATTTGGCTACATTGCCGCTCGATGACCCAAAAACCTTCAAAATGTTGGCGCGGGGCGACACAACGGGGGTTTTCCAGTGTGAATCCTCTGGCGTGCGCGATGTACTCCGTAAGCTGAGACCCGACCGCTTCGAAGACATCATCGCGGTTGTCGCGCTTTACCGGCCCGGTCCGATGGACAACATCCCGAGCTACATCGCGCGTAAACATGGCCTCGAGGAGGTCGATTACCTGCACGAAAGCCTCGAACAGTGTCTGGGCGAGACCTACGGCATCCCGATCTATCAGGAGCAGGTGATGCAGATGGCCCAGGAGCTGGCGGGCTATACTTTGGGCAACGCCGATTTGCTGCGCCGGGCCATGGGCAAAAAGATCAAGGCCGAGATGGATGCCCAGGAAGAGCTTTTCGTCGCCGGGGCCAAGGCGCGCGACGTTCCCGAGGCTACGTCGACGCGGATTTTTGAAACCATCGCCAAGTTTGCCGGTTACGGCTTCAACAAAGCTCATGCGGCGGCCTATGCGCTGATCGCCTATCAAACAGCTTGGTTGAAGGCGAACTATCCGGTTGAGTTTTTTGCCGCTTCGATGACCCTGGATATGGGCAATACGGACAAGCTGGCGATCTATAAGCAGGAGCTTGAGCGTCAGAAGATCGTTTTGTTGCCGCCGGAAATGAACGAATCCGAGGTCGAATTCAGCGTTGCGCAACTCGATGCCCCCGAACCGCCGGCAGGTGACGACGACGAGGTGGAGGATGTACCCGTCGGCGCCATTCGGTACGCGTTGGCGGCCGTGAAGGGCGTGGGCCGCGCTGCCATGGCGGACCTTGTAGCCGAGCGCGAGGCCAATGGGCGGTTTGGGGATTCCTTCGAAGTCGCCAGCCGGCTCAAGGCCCATGTGCTGAACCGGCGCCAGCTTGAACATCTGGCAGCAGCCGGGGCGTTCGACACGCTTGATGTTAATCGTGCGCGGGTCTTTGACGGGATCGATCAAATTCTGGCCCACGCGCAAGCGACCCAGCGGGAGCGGGAAAGTGGGCAGTTCAATCTGCTCGGCGACATGAACGGTGAGGGGGCGATCAAACCGCAATTGCCCGATCGTATGGACTGGATCCAATCCGACAAATTGCAGCGTGAGCTGGATGCTTTGGGATTCTACATGTCGGCCCATCCACTCGACGAATATGCCACCGTGCTTGATCGGTTGAATATCGTCTCCAGCACTGAAGTCGAGCAAACGGTAACGATCCAAGGGGGGACCGCAGCGCTGGTGCTGGCAGGCTCGGTGATCTCCATCCAGCAGCGCACCTCGCAGCGCGGTAACAGATACGCATTTGTGCAGCTCTCCGACGCGTCAGGGGTCTACGAAGTGATGATGTTCGCCGAAGCCCTGGCCGCCTCGCGCGATGTGCTCGAAAGCGGCAAGCCGGTGCTGATATCGGTTGGTGCTCGGATCGAGCAGGGCCAGTTGCGACTTTCAGGCCAGACCGTGCGTTCTCTGGAAGCTGCTGCTGCGAGCGCGCCGGTTGCGATTCGGATTTGGCTGGACGATATGGCGCCGCTGCCCTCACTGCGAACCCTCATTGAAAACCAGGCAACGCCGGGGGAGCATGATAACGCCAACGGCCGCATCAGCCTGGCGATCCATGACGGCAATTGTGAAGTCATCGTTCGGTTGAGCGGTCGATATCGCTGCACCCCGCAAATTCGCGCCGCCATGCGGACTATTCCCGGCATTGCTGATGTTCGTGAACTCTAGGCGCTGTGCAATATCCGGGTGTAAGCTGCGAAAAACTCGGAGAGAACACCATGTCGACTAAATTGCTGGATAAAACTGCGGAACAGGCTTCGGATCGTGAAGTTGGGGCGTTTACGACCCTGATGGACAATGATCGAACCCGGATTACCCATTGGGTGATCAAGCCGGGACAACAGACCGGCTGGCATCTTCACGACCATGACTATGTGACCATTCAGGAATCCGAAGGAGTGCTTTTTCTGGAGTACTCCGACGGCTCTGATCGCACGGTGAATTATGTGCCCGGGACCGCTTCGTCGGTAAGCGCGCCGGTCGAACATAACGCGATGAATATTGGTGATGTGGATATCGTGGTGACGGAAATCGAATACAAAATCTGAAAGCGAGGTCGAAGTGTCGAAAAAACTGGACGAGAAGACCCAAGCTGAAATCCCAAAGGATAAAGTCGGCCATTACGAAGTCCTGGTCGACAACGAGACGACCCGCATCACGTTCCATCGTATCGAACCCGGCGAAAACTCCGGCTGGCACCGCCATGAGCACGATTATGTCGGCTACCACCTGCAATCGAGCGAGGTTCAGATCGACCGCACCGATGGCAGGGAAGGGGTTATGCGCTCCCAGGAGGGCGTGGCCAATTTCTATGATGTCGGCGACGGGTTTGAACACAATGTCACGGTAAAAGGCGCTGCGGCGCTCGTGGCGTTGGAGATCGAGTACAAAAAACCCTGAGGACCACGTTTAAGGCCTTGTATTTCGGCTGTGCGGCGGGTATCACCCCGCTCGTTACTGCATGGTGCAGAACATAAATCCACACGTAGACATGCGGCAAGCGGACAGACATCCCCGCTCGTCGATCCGGTGCTCCCGAGGGGGCGGCAGTCTGCGGAGGTTCAACCGGTAAAGGAGAGACCCATGGCGGTTCCAACATTTACGATGCGTCAGCTGCTCGAAGCTGGCGTTCACTTTGGACATAATACCCGACGCTGGAACCCCAAGATGGGTCCGTTCATCTTTGGTGTACGCAACGGAATTCACATCCTCGATCTGCAGCAGACGGTGCCGATGCTCTACACGGCCCTGAACGCCGCGCGGACCGTGGCATCAGACGGTGGACGCGTGTTGTTCGTGGGCACCAAGCGGGCCGCCAGCGACATTGTCGCGGAATCGGCACGCAAATGTGGCCAGTATTACGTCAACCAGCGCTGGCTCGGCGGCATGTTGACCAACTGGAAGACAATTTCCCAGTCGATCAAGACCCTGAAAGAGCTCGAAGAGCAGCTCAGCGGTGAGGCCCTCGAGGGCCTCACCAAGAAAGAGACGCTGCAGCTGACCCGTCAGCGCGACAAGCTCGAGATGGCGCTTGGCGGCATCAAGGAGATGGGCGGTCGCCCGGATCTGGTCGTGATCATCGATACCAACAAGGAAGACATCGCGATCAAGGAAGCCAAGAAGCTTGGCATTCCGGTTGTGGGTGTGGTCGATTCCAATTCGAACCCCTCCGATATCGACATGCCGATCCCGGGCAATGATGACGCCATGCGGGCGATCCAGCTTTACTGCGACCTGTTCGCGGGTGCGGTGATCGATGGGCTGCAGCAAGATATGGCTGCTTCTGGTGTGGACGTGGGTGCGGCTGAAGCACCGCCGGAAGAGGCACTCGATCAGGCGGCTCCCGAAGCTGTGGCTGCAGTTGCAGCAGCTGAGGCGGTTGCCGAGGAAGCCGTCGCTGCTGAGCCAGCTGTCGAAGCAGCACCTGGTGCCGAAACACCTGCAGCCAGTTAATATTAAAACCGATACGTTACAACCAGTTACGAAAGTGGAGTATCAGCATGGCTGAGATCACCGCGGCTGCCGTCAAGGAGCTTCGCGAACAATCTGGCGCGGGCATGATGGATTGCAAGAAAGCCCTCACCGAAAATAATGGAGAGTTGGAGGCAGCAATTGACTGGCTCCGCAAGAACGGTCTCGCAGCAGCCGCCAAGAAGGCCGGCCGCGCAGCGGCAGACGGGCTTGTTGGCATGGTCGTTGACGGACAGATCGGCGCTCTGGTCGAAATCAATGCCGAGACAGATTTTGTCGGGCGGAATGAGACGTTTCAGGAGTTTGTGGCCAAAACTGCCGCGATCGCCTTGGAAAATGGTGAGACAGCCGACACCTTGAAAGCGGCTACTTTCGATGATGGCAAGACCGTTGACGAAGCAGTTGTCGATCTCGTGGCTCTGATTGGTGAGAACATCGGCTTGCGCCGTGCGACACGTTTGAGCGTCGAGAACGGCAGGGTTGCTGGTTACATTCATAATCAAGTCGCACCGGGGATGGGTAAGATCGGTGTTCTGGTCGCGCTGGAATCCACTGGTGACAAGGCTAAGTTGGACGAACTCGGCCGCAGCCTCGCCATGCATGTTGCCGCCGCACAGCCGGAATTCCTCGATGTTTCATCGGTCGATGCTGATGCATTGAACCGTGAGCGAGAGGTTCTTGCCGATCAGGCTCGCGCCTCGGGCAAGCCCGAAGAGATTGTCGACAAGATGGTCGAAGGTCGCCTGCGCAAATACTACGAAGAAGTGGTGTTGCTCGAGCAGACCTATGTGATCGACGGCGAAACCAAGGTCGGGAAATTTGTTGAAGGGGCTGCCGGCGATGTCGGCGCACCGGTCGCGATCGCGGGTTTTGTGCGCTTTACGCTTGGCGAAGGGGTCGAGCGCAAGGAAGATGACTTCGCTGAAGAGGTCGCCAAGCTCGCGAACTAGAATTACCTCGACTGCGGGAGACAGTCATCCGATGACCGATAGCCGAACTTATAAGCGCGTATTGCTGAAGATCTCGGGGGAAGTCCTCATGGGGGACGGCGAATTCGGTCTTAATCCGGAAACTGTCGATCGCATTGCGGGTGATATTGCCGAGGTTCGCAGTCAAGGGATTGAGATCTGCCTTGTGGTTGGCGGCGGTAACATCTTCCGAGGTGTGTCGGTTGCCGCGGCGGGGATGGAGCGCGCCGGCGCCGACTATATGGGGATGCTGGCGACAGTGATGAACGCCCTGGCTCTGCAAAGCGCCCTTGAGGGACGCGATGTTCCCACCCGCGTCCTTTCTGCGATCCCCATGGCGACAGTTTGTGAGCCCTATATTCGGCGTCGCGCGGTCCGCCATATGGAAAAGGGCCGGGTCGTCATTTTCGCGGCCGGAACCGGAAACCCTTACTTCACGACGGACACGGCGGCGGCATTGCGGGCCTCGGAGATGGGTTGCGATTGCCTGATGAAGGGTACCAAAGTCGACGGGGTATATTCGGCGGACCCGGAAAAAGATCCGACTGCGGAGCGATATGAGTCCCTGACCCATTTTGATGTGTTGCAGCGCGACCTTAAGGTCATGGATGCCGCAGCGATTACATTGTGTCGGGAAAATGATATTCCGATACTGGTATTCTCAATTCAGAATGCAGGTGAGGTGAGCCGTGTCCTGCAAGGCGACGGTCGGTTCACGACAGTTAGAGGAGAAGGCTAGTGTCTGCTGATGTAAATGATCTGATGCGCCGGATGGAAGGCGCACTTGAGGCGTTGAAACGCGATTTTCAGGGATTGCGTACAGGGCGTGCCTCTACGGGGTTGCTCGAAAATATTCAGGTTGAGGCCTATGGCTCCCCTATGCCTTTGAACCAGGTCGCCTCGGTGAGTGTACCCGAGCCGCGCCTTTTGACGGTTCAGGTCTGGGACAACGGCAATATCAAGGCGACGGAAAAGGCGATTCAGGATGCTGAGCTGGGTCTCAATCCCCAGACCGAAGGCAATCTCATCCGGGTGCCGATTCCCGAATTGAGCGAAGAACGCCGCGAAGAAATGGCCAAGGTTGCCGCCAAATACGCCGAACAGGGCCGGATCGCGGTTCGAAATGTTCGACGTGACGGTATGGATTCTCTGAAGAAGCTCGAAAAAGATGGCGAAATTTCCCAGGACGAGCAGCGCGGCCGCGGAGAAGACATTCAGAAAATGACTGATGACCACATCAAATTGGTGGATGAACTGCTCGAAGTTAAAGAGCAGGAGATCATGCAGGTCTGATCCTGATGGCGAGCGCGACAGACGAGGTGAATTCGGTTCCCGAACATGTCGCCATCATCATGGATGGGAACGGCCGCTGGGCGCGTGCCCGTGGTTTGCCGCGGACCGTGGGTCACAAGAAGGGCGTTGCCGCTGTGCAGCGCACGCTTGAGGCCGCTAACGACCTCGGTATTCGTTATCTCACGCTCTTCGCATTCAGCTCGGAGAACTGGAATCGCCCGGGAGGCGAGGTCTTTGACCTCATGGGGCTGCTGAAACGCTATTTGCAGGCTGAAACCGCTCAGCTGAATCGTAAGGGGTTTCGCATCCGCGTGATCGGAAACCGCAGTCGGTTTTCATCTGACATCGTGTCGCTGATCGAAACTGCCGAAGAGCTGACCGCTGGAAATAACGGTCTCAACCTCACCGCCGCGTTGAGCTATGGCGGGCGTCAGGACATCGCTAATGCGGCGCGTGCCCTGGCGATCAAAGCGGCATCCGGGGAGCTGGATCCGTCATTGGTGGACGAGGAAGTGTTCGCGCAGCACCTATGGACCCACGACATCCCCGATCCGGACCTTTTGATCAGGACCAGCAACGAACAGCGGATCAGCAATTTTCTGCTTTGGCAGTGTGCTTATTCTGAATTGGTCTTCACCGACGAACTCTGGCCTGAATTCGGCCGGGAAAGTCTTGAGAGCGCCATCGCCGAGTACAATCGGCGAGATCGGAGATTTGGTGCCATCGCCAGCTGAACCAACGAGCCCTGTTCCTTCGCCTGATGACGGATCGGATGCGGGCCCAAGCAATTTAGTCCTCCGCATTGTCTCCGCATTGGTGCTTGCCCCGGTCGCGCTGGTTTGCGTTTGGCAGGGCGATCTGTGGTTTTCCAGTTTCATTGCGATTGTCGTTCTCGCGGCGAGTGGTGAGTGGCGTACCATGGCCGGGCTCAAGCACAGAGGTGTCGGCACGCTGCTGATCATGGCGCCATTTTTTGTCCTGATTGCCGCGCAGGCTGCGGGCGTAATACCGGCAATGTTTGCGCTTCTCATCGGTCTTGGGTTGGCTGTCGCGAGTTTTGGCTCTTCGTGGCGCGAGCGTAGCTGGGTATTTGTGGGAATGGCGCATCTGGGGGTTGCCACACTTGCGCTGTTTTTTCTTCGGACGCAGCCCGACATTGGACGCGACCTTGTGATCTTCGTCTTCGCGCTGGTCTGGTTGTCTGATACCGGGGGCTATGCCGCCGGCCGTACATTTGGGGGGCCAAAACTGGCGCCACGTATCAGCCCCAACAAGACCTTGTCTGGCGCGGCCGGGGCGCTGGTGCTGACCTCTGCAGGGGCCGCAATTTTTGCCAATTTCACCGCGCTGGAAATTGAAACGGTTCTGCCCATTGCGGTGCTCATCTCTATCGCCACTCAGCTGGGCGATATCTTTGAGTCCTGGGTTAAGCGCTACTTTGACGTTAAGAATTCCGGCAATTTGATCCCCGGCCATGGTGGTGTGCTCGATCGGATCGATGGTGTGCTGTTCGCCGCCCCCGTGCTGGCGCTGTATGTCTTGCTGAACGGCTTGGAATTCATTCAATGGCGATAGTCGACGCAGCGGAACCCTCCGCAACTGCGACGGGTGCACGCCGCATATCGATCCTCGGCGCAACCGGTTCAATTGGGATGAGCACCGCCGATCTTGTGCGGCGTAATCCTGAGAAATTTGATGTTTCCGTCCTGACAGCAAACCGCAATGTGCAGGACCTGGCGGCATTGGCGCGGGAATTACGCCCGTCACTCGCGATCGTGGCGGATGAGACCGCATATGCTGACCTCAAGCAGGCACTCGCAGATACCGACATTGAAGTGGCCGCTGGTGCTGACGCGCTTGTCGATGCCGCACAGGAGCCGGTAGATTTGACTGTGTCCGGTATTGTTGGGGCAGCAGGGCTCGAGGCGACGTTGGCAGCCATACGTCAGGGGGCCATCGTCGCGCTGGCCAACAAAGAATGTCTGGTTTGCGCAGGTGATTTGGTTCTCGAGGAATGCGCCCGTTCCGGAACGACATTGCTGCCGCTCGACAGCGAGCACAACGCGATCTTTCAGGTGTTCGAGACCGAGAACGCAAAGGATGTTGAGAAGCTCATCCTGACGGCATCAGGCGGACCGTTTCGGACCTGGTCACGAGATCAGATGGCGGCGGCGACTCCGGAACAGGCAATTGCCCATCCGAATTGGGATATGGGCCGTAAGATATCTGTCGATTCCGCAACGATGATGAACAAGGGGCTCGAGCTCATCGAGGCCGCCTATCTGTTCCCCGTTCTGCCCCGCAATATTGACGTGCTGGTACACCCCCAATCCGTGGTCCACTCTATGGTGGCTTATGTAGATGGGTCGGTGCTCGCCCAGCTTGGGCCGGCTGATATGCGGGTCCCCATCGCGCACGCACTGGCCTGGCCGTCACGAATGAATACACCGGTGGACCGTCTTGATTTGGCTGAGATTGGCTCGCTCGATTTTAAAGCTCCCGACGACGTCAGGTTTCCCGCCATTTCGTTGGCGCGGCAGGCGCTCGAAACCGGCCAGGGTGCGACGGCCGTCCTGAACGCGGCCAATGAGGTTGCGGTGCAAAGTTTCCTCGACAATTTGATTGGTTTTCTCGATATCGCAGAACTCGTGCATTCGGTGCTGGATTCCGTGGAAGCCTACTCGGTACGTACACTCGATGACTTTCGTGCACTGGACACAGAAACGCGCGCAGTGGCGGAATCTCTTGTAAAATCTGGTTCTTAACCCCTAATTCAAGCATTGCAGGCAGGTTGGACCTTCAAGGTCAGAATGGGAGCGCGTCCGAATGGGCGGAGTTATTGAGTCAATTTTTTGGTTCCTGGTGGTTTTGACCCCTCTCGTGTTTGTGCATGAGTTTGGTCACTACTGGTTTGCGAGCCAACACGGCGTCCGGGTCGAAGTCTTTGCTGTCGGGTTCGGTCGTGAACTTTTCGGCTATACCGACAAGGTTGGTACGCGCTGGAAGTTTTGCCTCATTCCTTTTGGTGGCTATGTAAAAATGTTCGGCCAAAGTGATCTTGGGCCTGATGATGATGGCGCCGAGATGAGTGAGGAAGACAAGAAAGTCTCCTTTCACTACAAGCGGCTTTCCCAGAAAGCAGCGATTGTTGCTGCCGGACCCTTCGCAAATCTGATCTTCGCCATTTTGATATTTACGGTGTTGTTCGCGACAACCGGACAACCGTTTACGCCGGCCAAGGTATCCGAAGTTGTTCCAGGCTCTGCAGCAGAGACGGCCGGTCTCGAAGCTGGCGACACATTTCTGGAAGTTGCTGGACGCTCGATCGCCCGGTTCGAAGAGGTGCAGCAGCTCATCCGTCTGCATCCGGGTATTCCCGTAGACATCAAAATTGATCGCGCGGGGCAGGCCATTGAATTGACCGCGACACCAAGCGTCCGGGTCCTGCCCGATGGTCTTGGCGATGAGGCGCGGCTTGGTGTGCTCGGGGTCAGGGGGCTTGAGCGGGCGTTTGAACGTCATTCGGTTCCGGTCGCCGCCTGGCAGTCTGTTCGTGAAACGGTCCGGCTTGTGTCGGTTACGGTTACGGCGATTGGGCAGATGTTTGAAGGGGACCGAAGTGCCAAGGAATTGGGCGGTCCGGTCCGAATCGCACAGATGTCGGGAAGTGCTGCCGATGCCGGAATCGCCACATTAATTGTTTTTGCGGCGTTTCTTTCGATCAATCTTGGACTCATTAATTTGTTACCGATTCCGCTGCTCGACGGCGGACATCTGCTGTTTTACGCCTATGAAGCGCTGGTGCGCCGTCCCCCCGGACGATGGGCGCAGGAATTTGGATTGAAAATCGGGCTGGTTTTCGTCCTTGGCCTCATGCTATTCGCCACGTTCAATGATATTGCCCGTCTTCCGGTTGTTCAGCGGATTGTCTCGCTGATCACATGATCCTTAAGGGTTTGACTGGAAAGAAAAAACGGGTGGCTTGCGTAACAGGGACGGGCGTGTGATTCCGCGCATTATAAAGTTAACAGGGATGGGGATTCTGACGGGGGCTTTGCTCGTTGGAATTCTTGTTGAGGGTACTGCTCTCGCGCAGTCCCGCGGCGGAGCAACCATCGACGAGATCCGTGTGGTTGGCACCCAGCGTATCGACCCTTCGACTGTTAACTCTTACATGCGGCTGAAACCCGGTGAGCGCTACAACGCGGCAAAAGTCGACGATTCACTCAAGAACCTCTTCAACACCGGATTATTCGCCGACGTCACGTTGCGCCGCGAAGGTAATTCGCTTGTCGTGCAGGTGGTCGAGAACCCGATCATCAACAGAATTGCATTTGAAGGTAACCGCAAGATTGATGATGAGGCGCTGGGGACCGAGGTTAGCCTCCGGCCCCGGGTCGTCTATACGCGAACCAAAGTTCAAACTGATGTCCGCCGCTTGCTTGATGTGTATCGCAGGTCTGGCCGGTTTGCCGCGACAGTGGATCCGAAAGTCATTCAGTTGCCCGAAAACCGGGTCGATCTCGTCTTCGAAATCCAAGAGGGGGGGGCGACGGGTATTCGCGCGATCAATTTCATCGGGAACAAAGAATTTTCCGACGGCGAATTGCGGGATGAAATCCAGACGCGGGAATCGGTTTTTTACAATTTCCTGTCGTCCAACGACACCTACGATCCCGATCGCCTGTCATTTGACCGTGAATTGCTGCGTCGTTTCTACCTCTCTGAGGGGCATGCGGATTTTCGCGTTGTCTCGGCAATTGCGGAACTGACGGAAGATCGCAAGGACTTCCTCGTGACGTTCACCCTTGATGAAGGGCCGATCTACACCTTTGGTGAACTGAGTATTTCGAGTTTGTTGCGGGGCATCGAGGGGGAGACTCTGTCTGGCGAGCTGAGTGCTGAGACCGGAGATATCTACGACGCGACAGATGTCGAGGACACAGTCCAGTCGATTACCGAAGCGGTCGGCGAGCAAGGTTTTGCCTTCGTTGATGTTCGCCCCCGCGTGAACAGAGATCGTGAAAAACTGAAGATTGACGTGACTTACGAGGTTCGCGAGGGGCCACGCGTATTCGTCGAGCGCATCGATATTGGTGGCAATGTTCGGACTCTGGATGAAGTCATTCGTCGAGAGTTCGCAATTGTAGAGGGTGATGCGTTTAACACGGTCAAGCTTCGACGGACCCGACAACGACTACAAGATCTCGGGTTTTTCTCCCGCGTTGACGTCAACAACAATCCGGGGACCGCACCTGACCGTACGGTTGTCACCGTGGATGTGCAGGAGCAATCCACGGGTGAGCTTTCGATTGGTGCGGGCTTCTCGTCGGCGGCCGGTGCGTTGAGTGATTTGACGATTCGTGAACGAAACTTGCTCGGGCGTGGTCAAGACCTTCGAATGAGCACAACACTCGCGACAAAGCAGCAGCAAATCGATCTCAGCTTTACCGAACCGTATTTTCTGGACCGGGAACTCTCCGCCGGTATTGATGCCTTCTATCGAACCACCGATTTTGGCGATCGTAGTTCTTTCCAGGAAGACGAGGCCGGTGCGGGCGTGCGGGCTGGGTACCAATTGACGCCGGAAATTCGGCACACGACCAAATATGCGCTCACGCGTGACACGATCGACAATGTGGCTGCCGATGCATCGCTCGCAATTAAGTCGCAGGCCGGAACGTTCACGACATCGTTGATTAGCAGTGAGTTGTTCTACGACACGCGCGACAGCCGCTTTAATGCGACGGATGGATTTTTTCTCAGTTACGGAATTGATCTCGCCGGAATTGCCGGGACGGAGAAGTTTATTCGTAACGAAGTTGGCGGGGGAATATTCCAAGCCCTGTTGGGGACGTCGTTCATTGGTAGTCTTGATGGCTCAGCAGGTGTGATTAACGAAATCGGTGAGGACATCCGGGTTTCGGAAAGATTTTTCCTCGGCGCCCCAAGGGTCCGCGGTTTTAAAACCGGCGGAATTGGACCACGTGATATTTCGACAGATGATTCCTTGGGCGGAAAACAGTTTTACCGTGGTTCTGCGGAAGTTGCATTCCCATTGGGGTTGCCTGAAGAATTTAATATCAAGGGTTCGTTTTTCAGTGATTTTGGTTCGGTTTGGGGCAATGACGATCCGTTCGCGAATATCGTGGACGACGCTTCGCTCCGGGCTTCGATGGGAATCGGCTTAGGGTGGGTTTCACCCGCCGGGCCGATCCGTATTAATCTGACTCGTGCCATTCTGAAAGAAGACTACGACAAGACTGAATTTTTCAGTTTTAGTTTTGGCACCCGGTTCTAACGGAGTGATAGAATGTATCCATTGCGACTTTTGTTCGCGCTTGTCCTCGCTGTCCAGCTCGCCGGTACGTCCAGTGTTCTCGCACAAAATGCGTCTGGTCCGCCGGCACCGTCGATTGCTATCGTCGATGTTGAGTCGATCATGCGGGATTCGCTTGCCGTAAAATCTGCGCGCAGTCAGCTCGATGCCATCGCGAAGGATTTACAAACGGATATTGCTGTTGAGGAAGAGGCGCTTCGCGCCGATCAACAGAAATTGCAGCAGCAGCGCGCGCTTTTGGCGCCGGAAAAATATGCCCAGGAGCGGAAGGCGCTGCAGGAACGTGCTGCTGCTCTTCAGCAACGCGCCCGGTCGTTGCGTCAGAATCTTGACCGCGGCATGGCGCAGACAATGCAGCGCATTCAGGCCGTGTTGTTCAAGGAAGTCGGCAAGCTGGCCGAGGAGATGGGCATAAATCTCGTGTTGCCGCGTTCTCAGATCGTTGTGGCGGTTGATTCGTTCAATATCAGTGATAAGGCACTCGAGCGAATGAACGCGCGGTTGTCTGAAGTTGATTTGGCGCTTGAACGCAACGGCAAAAAGTAACGGAATGCCGGTGTCTGCTGATGGCTGACCTAAGATTTTTTGACAACCAGGGGCCGTTCACGGTGTCTGCTCTTGCTGAAATTTCGGATACTGAAGCTACCGTTGTCGGGGAACAAGGTCTCTCGATCCGTGATGTTGCGCCGTTGACGGAGGCCGGTTCTGGCGAGATCAGCTTTCTGGACAACCGAAAATATGTTGCGGCTTTTGAAAACTCGAGCGCCGCTGCCTGCATCGTCTCTTCTGAATTTGTAGAACAGGCCCCCGCGGGAATGACGTTGATTGTTACCGCGCGTCCCTATCGTGCCTATGCGCGCATTGCCCATGCATTTTATCCCGAACGTATTCCCGTGGCCGGTGTGCATGCCTCTGCATTCGTCGATGATACGGCGGAAATCGGGCCGGGCAGTTCAGTCGGTGCAAATGCGGTCGTCGAAGCAGACGCCCGGATCGGGGAGGGTGTGTTGATCGAAGCCGGTACGGTCATCGGCCGCGGAGTGACGATCGGCGATGGAACGTCGGTCGGTGCCAATGCCAGCCTTGGTCATTGTGATATTGGCAGCAACTGCCAAATCCACGCCGGGGTGCGAATCGGAACCCGGGGTTTTGGGTTCGACATGTCACCTGAAGGGCATCTCGACGTCCCGCAACTTGGTCGGGTGAAAGTGGGTAACGAGGTCGAGATCGGAGCCAATTCAACCATTGATCGCGGTGCCGGACCGGACACCGTGATTGGGGATGGTTGCAAGATTGATAATCTCGTACAGATCGGGCACAACGTTCGTATGGGGCAAGGCTGTGTTGTCGTGGCTCAGTCCGGAGTTGCCGGGAGTACCGAATTACAGGATTTCGTGGTTTTGGCGGCACAATCGGGAGTTGCGGGTCACATCACCATTGCGACAGGAACCCAACTCGCAGCACGCAGCGGGATCATGCGCAATACCGAACCTATGGCCAAACTCGCGGGCAATCCGGCCATTCCCGCAAAGGAATTTTTCCGTCAAACGGCGGTGCTGGCGAAGCTGACGAAAGATCGCAACCGCCGGAATTAAGGAAAGGGTTCGAAACGGTCTTGAGCTATGGATGCAAAAGTCGAAAAACCTCAGATGAACGAAAATCCACGCGAAGCGGTTGATGTTCTCGAAGTGATGGAGATGATTCCTCACCGCCAGCCCTTCCTGATGATTGACCGTGTCGAGGACATTGTCATCGGCGAAAGCGCGACGGGTATCAAGAATGTCACGATCAATGAACCCTTTTTCGTAGGACATTTTCCGGTTCGTCCGGTCATGCCCGGGGTACTGGTCGTTGAGGCGATGGCGCAAACTGCCGCGGTTCTTGTTGTCGAAACACTGGGCCCCGATTCCCTGGGCAAGCTCGTCTATTTCATGACCATCGACAATGCGCGGTTCCGCAAGCCAGTGGTGCCGGGCGATCAGGTGAAGCTCTTTGTGTCGATTCAGCGAAACCGTCGCAATGTCTGGAAGTTTAAAGGGGTCGCCAAAGTCGGCGATCTGGTCGTTGCTGAAGCAACCTATTCTGCCATGATCATGGACGCCGAATGACCTCTATTCACCCCACCGCTGTAGTTGACGATGGTGTAGAGCTGGGTGCGGATGTCGAAATTGGTCCTTACAGTATCGTTGGCGCGCAGGTGTCGCTTGGAGACGGTGTAAAACTCCACAGCCACGTCGTGGTCGGTGGGCGCACGACTATCGGCGCCCAAAGCGAAATTTACCCGTTTGCCTCGATCGGTCTGGCGCCGCAGGATCTCAAATACAGCGGCGAAGACTCCGAACTGGTGATCGGCGCGCGGACGCAGATACGCGAACACGTAACCATGAATCCGGGAACCGCTGGTGGCGGGCTGCTGACCAAAGTTGGTGATGATTGCCTGTTCATGGTCGCCGCCCATGTTGCCCATGACTGCATTGTCGGTAATCACGTTATCCTGGCGAATAATGCCACGATCGCGGGTCATGTAACCGTGGGTGACTATGCGATTATCGGGGGCTTATCGGCGGTGCATCAATTTGTGCGGATCGGGGCTCATGCGATGATCGGCGGAATGTCGGGAATCGAGCAGGACCTTATCCCCTACGGTCAGGCACAGGGTGACCGGGCACGGCTGCGCGGATTGAACCTGGTCGGCTTGCAACGCCGTGATTTCTCCCGCGATGAGGTCCGAAACCTGCGCACAGCTTATCGCCTGCTGTTTGCCCCGGAGGGCACTATGCAGGAGCGCGTCGATGCGGTGGTCGAGATTTACGCCGAGGATGTAGGCGTGATGGAGGTCGTCGACTTCGTGCGGTCGGATTCCTCCCGCGCGATTCTGCAGCCCAAAACTACCAATGGCGGCTAAGCTCGGAATACTTGCGGGCGGCGGCCCGTTACCTGGATATCTTGTCGAAGCGTGCCGTGCTGCGGACCGGCCAGTTTTCGTTGTCGCCTTTGAGGGGCAGGCCGATCCCGATGTGATCGGCAATACCCCTCATGAATGGGTGCGCCTGGGGGCTGCAGGGGCAGCTCTCGATTGTCTGCGGGCTCAAGGCGTCGAAGAGATCGTCATGGCCGGCCCTGTCCGGCGTCCGACCCTCAAAGAATTGCGTCCCGACCGCCGCGCCGCAAAATTCCTGGCCAAAGGTCTTCTCAACAAAGGGGATGATGGTCTGCTTGGCGGTATTGTTCACGCGCTTGAGCTTGAAGAAGGGTTTCGGGTTGTTGGTGCGAACGAAGTTCTCGGTGATCTTGCCGCGCCCACGGGGCCATTGGGGCAATTCCGCCCCGATCAGGATGTCGAAGCCGACGTCGCCCATGGCGTGCGTGTGCTGCAGACCACGGGTGCGCTCGATATTGGACAAGCCGTGATTGTCCAGCAGGGAATCGTGCTCGGTATCGAAGCTGCGGAAGGCACCCACAGACTTCTCGAACGTTGTCGAGAGCTTCGGCGCGAAGGTCGCGGCGGTGTGCTGGTGAAGCTTCCTAAGCCGGGGCAGGAAACACGCGCGGATATGCCCTCGATCGGGCCTGATACGGTCACGGCAGCCTGTGCGGCCGGACTGGCCGGGATTGCTATTGGGGCAGGGGCAACGCTGGTTTTTGAGCAAGCTGTTGTTGTGTCTGCGGCGGATGCAGAGGAATTATTCGTTATCGGTATTCGCCCCGAAGACTATGTCGAAGACTATGATTCAAAATCATGAGTGCGCCTAAACGGAACCCGAATTTGCACGTCTATATTATCGCCGGCGAGCCGTCCGGCGATGTGATCGGTGCGCGACTGATCACCGCGCTTGCTGAGCGCACCACCGGCCAGTTCAGAGTTTCAGGGGTTGGCGGTCCAGAGATGATTGCTGCGGGCTTCGAAAGCCTGTTCCCCTACGCTCAGCTCGCCATCATGGGGCTGACCGAAGTCCTCCCGAGCGTGCCGAAGATCCTGCGTCGAATCCGTCAGGTCACCCGGGATATCGAGCGCGCCAATCCCGATGTGATCGTCACCATCGATTCTCCCGGTTTTGTTTTTGGCGTTATTCGACGCCTCAAATCGCGCAATTGCCCTCGGGTCCATTATGTGGCTCCGACCATCTGGGCCTGGCGTGCCGGGCGGGTAAAGAAGTTCCGCAAGAATTTTGATCACTTGCTGGCGTTGCTGCCGTTCGAGCCGCCGCTATTCGAAACCGAAGGGCTGGACTGCACCTTTGTGGGTCACCCCATTGCTGAAGGGGCCGTTGCCGCCGGAGACGGCGTGGCGTTTCGAGCGCGGCACGGAATTGGGGCGGATGAAAAACTCTTATGCGTTCTGCCAGGAAGTCGTCGCGGTGAGGTGGGCCGTCTGGGACCGATCATAAAGGAAGCCATCGAGCGACTTTCGGTAAACCATCCGAATCTTCGTATCGTTATTCCTGCGGCTCCAAATGTGCGCGCGGAAATCGAGTGCACCAGAAACTGGCGTTATCCTGTTCTTATCGTCGATGGTGCAACCGAGCGCTACGATGCTTTTGCGGCCGCGAATGTCGCGCTTGCGGCGTCGGGAACCGTCACCCTGGAACTCGCCTATGCCGGGGTTCCGAGCGTGGTGATCTACAAGGTCGGACACCTCACCGGCGAAATCGTCCGGCGCATGATCAAGGTCAAATTCGTTTCGATCGTCAATCTCGTCGGTGAAAAAGAAATCTTCCCGGAATTCATCCAGTCGCGCTGCCGCCCCAAGCCGATTTCTCAGGCTGTGAGCGCGCTGCTGGAGTCGGCGGAAAGGGCGCAAATGGTCGGCAAGAAGGCCCAGCTCGTGGCCCGGCAGATCGCCGGCGAGGGGGATATGCCCAGCATTCGCGCCGCCGCTGTCATTCAGTCAATTGTCGACGACGCGCGGACAAGCTAAGACAGCGCAAGAACTCACTTTGAAAGGACGCCATCATGGCTGACCTCGCGACTTACCGTCTGCTCCACACGATGATCCGTGTAAAGGATCAGGATAAATCGATCGATTTTTATACCCGCCATCTGGGTATGAAGGTGCTCCGCCAGAAGGAGTTTGAGGGTGGGCGCTTTACCAACACCTTTATTGGCTATGGAGACGAGACGAGCGAGACCGTCCTTGAACTCACCTATAACTGGGACCAGGACGAGCCTTATTCTCACGGTTCGGGCTTTGGCCACCTCGCCGTCGGGGTGCCGGATATTTACGCGACCTGCGAAGAGCTGGGCACGGAAGGCGTGACCATCTCGCGCGCGCCGGGTCCCATGAAACACGGCACCACGGTGATCGCGTTCATCGAAGACCCGGACGGCTACAAAATCGAACTGATCGAAGGCTAAGCCAACATGAGCGAGAAAAAACGTTCTGGTGCAGAAATGGTTGTCGATCCGGCGAGCTTGTCGGTGGAATCAGCGTCCGTCTATCCCGCGCCCTATGCAGATATCGTCCAGGGGCGTCATCGCGCGCGCTTGTCCCCGGCATTGAGGTTGTCCCGGTTTGGGGTGAACGTGTTGCGCATCGAGCCCGGCGGGCATTCCTCGGCGCGCCACTGGCATACGGAACAGGATGAATTCGTCTATGTGCTCGAGGGCGAGGCGACCCTGGTCACCGATGAAGGGGATACGATCGTGCGCGCGGGCATGGCGGCTGGGTTTCCGGCCGGAAATCCGAACGGCCATGTGCTCGTAAACCGAAGCGATGCTGACGTGCTGGTGTTGGAAGTCGGCGACCGACCCACCAACGAAGATGTGCACTATTCAGATGTCGACATGGCCAACGCCGTGCGTGACGGACAGCGCCATTTCACCCGCAAAGACGGCTCGGAGTTCGATCCGGAGTAAACTGCCCGACGGTCGGGCGTTCGACTAGCGTTCGTCGGCGGGAACGTAGGAGCGTTCGGTAGAACCCAGGAAGAGCTGACGCGGGCGACCGATACGCTGGTCGGGATCTTCGATCATCTCTTTCCACTGTGCAATCCAGCCTGCCGTACGGGCTAGGGCGAAGAGCACCGTGAACATGCTGGTCGGGAAGCCGATCGCCTTCAGGATAATGCCGGAATAGAAATCGACATTCGGGAACAGCTTGCGCTCGACGAAATACGGGTCTTCGAGGGCAATCTTCTCCAGCTCCATGGCGAGTTCGAGAAGCGGATCGTCTTCGACCCCAAGCTCTTCGAGCACGGCATCGGCTGATTTCTTCAAGACCCCGGCGCGCGGATCGTAATTCTTGTAGACCCGGTGACCAAAGCCCATCAGGCGGAAGGGATCGTCCTTGTCCTTGGCGCGTTCGAGGAATTCGGGGATGTTGTCCTTGTGCCCGATCTCGTTGAGCATTTCGAGGACGGCTGAATTGGCTCCGCCATGAGCGGGGCCCCAAAGGGTCGCAATGCCCGCAGCAATACAGGCGAAGGGGTTGGCCCCCGACGAGCCGGCCAGACGAACCGTTGAGGTCGAAGCGTTCTGCTCATGATCGGCGTGCAGGATGAAAATTTTGTCCATCGCGTCCGCGATCGCCGGACTAATCTCATAATCCTCGGCCGGAACACCGAAGGTCATGTTGAGGAAGTTTTCCGCGTAGTTTAGATCGTTGCGCGGATACACGAAGGGCTGGCCAATCGAATATTTATAGGCCCAAGCCGCGATCGTCGGCATTTTCGCGATCAACCGGTGAGAGGCGATCAGGCGCTGCTGCGGATCATTGATGTCGGTAGAGTCATGATAGAAGGCGGACATGGCACCGACGACGCCGATCATCACGGCCATCGGGTGCGCGTCGCGACGGAAGCCGCTGAACAGGTTGCGCATCTGCTCATGCACCATCGTGTGATAGGTGATGGTGTTCTCGAAATCGTCGAGCCCGGCCTTGCTGGGGAGCTCGTGATGGAGAAGCAGGTAGCAGACTTCGAGGAAACTGCTATTCGCGGCCAGTTCCTCGATCGAGTAACCGCCATGGCGCAGGATCCCGACTTCGCCGTCGATATAGGTCAGCTCGGAATCGCAGCTCGCCGTCGAGGTGTAAGAGGGGTCATAAGTGAACATCCCCGTTTCCGAATACAGCTTACGAACATCGATGACCTTGGGGCCTTCAGTGCCCTCAAGAATCGGAAGTTCGATGGTTTTGCCATCAATTGTAAGGGTGGCACTGCCGGCGGGTTTTGCTTCACTCATAAAGTCTTCTCCAGATATTTCGCATTTCCAGCGAAACGGCACAGTTTGCGAGCCAGAGTTATGTTGCAGCGCACTATAATGGTCGGGTTGCCTTTGGGCAACTTAACCAAGTGCGATTTTGAAAGCCTATTGGGCCTGAGTTGAAACCAGATTGAGCCGCGTCAGCGTTTCATCGCGATCGAGCACCTTCATAACTTCGAAAATACCCGGTGAAACGTTGCTGCCGGTCAGGGACGCCCGCAAGGGCTGCGCCACCTGGCCGAGTTTTAGTTCGTTTATATCAGCATAATCGCGGACAGCGGAATTCAGTTCGTCTTCGTCCCACAATATAAGCTTCGACAAGATTTCGGCAAGCGCGCCGATGTGTTTCCGGGTGTCGGAATCAGCGAGCAGGCCTGCGGCCTCATCGTTAAAGTCCAAAGGTGCATCAAACAGATAAAGATATGCTGAATCAATGACTTCATTGATTGTCTTGGCGCGTTGAACCAACCCTGAAATACCTTTTTCAAGGCGTGTTTGTGCGTGATCGGAAAGGCTTTTTTCCCCGGTTTCACGGACCAGGGTCAGCACCATCTCTGCCAGCTGCGCCGGCTCGGCGGTTTTCAGGTAATGGCTGTTGAGGTTCAGCAGTTTGTCCATGTCGAACCGGGCCGGTGAGCGACCCACGGCATCCAGTTCGAACCATTCGATGGCCTGCTCGGTCGAAATTGTCTCGTCATCCCCATGGGACCAGCCCAGGCGCAGCAGATAGTTCCGCATCGCTTCGGGGAGCATGCCCAGCTCGGCATAGTGTTCGACCCCCAGCGCGCCATGGCGTTTGGAGAGC
>MEHZ011499952.1_pt1 | contig 27857 bp, 45 predicted proteins | sample 897221 | NCBI WGS metagenome assembly MEHZ01 (sample SAMN05514161, study PRJNA337945) | marine metagenome | isolation source: marine surface water | place: Arctic Ocean | collected 2007-12-13
TGTACGGTGTCGATTAGCAAGCTAATGCCTCCATTGCCGTCTGGATCGGTTACTGGGTACGCTGTCACTCGGATTGAGCCTTTGGAGCCGCCCCAGATTGCAGTGTCAGCCAATGGTTTCTTATCGCCGCCGATGACGTTAGGCTTTTTGCTTTCCTCGCCCTGAGCGTTGCAACCATTGCGCTTTGCCCGAAACTCAACATTGCCGTTCTCCAGCTTTTTCATGCCGAATACTTTTGTGAACGGTGACTTGGTTGCGCACGAATTGTAATGGTCTTTTAGTTCGTTGTGCAGTGTGCGAGCGTCGTCAGCGCCCATCTCCCAGCCAACGCTGTATGCAGCACCCTGCGCACGGGGTGGGCACTCCTCACTGCGCTTTTCAGCCGTGTTAAACTTATATGTGGCGTGCAGGCGTGGGTACTTAAACTCGACGTTGCGTACCATTACTGGTTTGAAATCATTAGACATTTTGTCTCTCCTAGAGGTTAAATTCGGCTGCGTCTTGCTGCAACCATCGTGGCAGATCAACGACGTTGATCTCATCGGAGAAGCCTGTCGGGTAAACCCCAACATCGTTGGCTTCTTTAATTTTGGCAAGGGTCTTATCCACAATGGCGTGACCATAGTCCAAAAATTCTGGTGTCAGCTCTGTCACGTTGACCGCAAACGGAGCTGTTTTTTCGACAAACACAAAGGCAAATCGCTCTGCCTTATAGCCCGCCCATGTCAGCACTTTCATGTAGAAAGCCGCCTGAACGTGGTACGAATAGTCAAGAATTGTCTTAGCCACTGACTTGGGGTCAGCAGACGAATTTGTTGTTTTGATGTCATACAGGACGCCGTTATCTTCCCAGTATGAGTCTGGGCGCGTCTTGATTTCTAGCCCAGTCTCAGGGTCAGTTGCAAAGAAGCTGGCCTCATTGATTGTAGATGGCCCTGCCATGCGCTGCCCGACTGGGTGAAACAGCACGCTGTCAGCAACATTGCGAGCCAAGTCATAGTCGCCAGATGTGAGCAGCGTCTTGCCGTCAATCTGCGCAGCTTCATATGCCTCGGACCATGCTTTGCCACGTCGGGTGTCTGGCCCACGCATCACAAGGTTTTTCTCAGCTTCCAAGCACATCGCGTGAACCGCTGTCCCCATGTCAAAGGTCGGGCTAGATTTGTAGACCTTGGCCTTCCAGTGCGCCAGCGATTTGCTGTGAACCATCTTAACGTCCGAGCTGCTGATTGGGTCTATCGCATCGCCTTTTTTGCGATGGTACTCGGCATTGGATAACTTGTCGGCGGTTATCATTGTCATTCGATTTCGCCATCTAGTTTTGCATTAAGCTCACGGGTGTAAGTCCTTGAGATTGTTGCAAGAGATTCGCCAATGAGAAACAATGCTTGCGCTATTCCATAAATATTGCCCTCACCTTTAACAATGCCGTTAATGGCGTCAGCAACACCATAGTCGGAGTGGTTTTGCAGACCACACTCATTGCCAAATTGCTTAATCGCATATTGTATAATGGATTTAATTTCGTCTTCAGTCATGCCATTAACTCCCTAACTATGAAACAGAACGTCTCGAAGTCTGTTTCGATTTGACCTTCGCCGCCGTCCAAAACGGCAGATAAAGGTATTACGCAGCGGTCTTGCTTGCGGTCATACTTGTAGATCAAGCACGGCAACTTGCCTTCACGCTCTGCTGCGACTTCAACCTGCTGCCACCATGATGGTGAACCGCCGATTGGGCCGTCTTTGTATCGCTTCAGTTCCAACGTAAACGGAAAGTATTCATTGTCAGCGATAAGGTCTGCGTGTGCGCCAGCACGATATTGCTCAAGGTCACGCTTGAACTTAATGCCAAGCTCATTGAACAATTGCTGTGCAATGGTGCGCTCATACGCTGCGCCTTTATTGCGCCCGTTTACCATCAATCAACCTGCGGCTGCTGAACTTCAACACCAGCGTCGGCTGCTCTGGATATAGATGCTGACCGAACGTAAGCTGCGAACGATAAACCCGCGCGTTTGGCAGCAATAGAGATTGCCGATTTCTGCGCCATAGTGAAAGATATTGTTTGCTTGTGATCCATGTGGACCTCCTTTGGTTGCACTCACATCAATAAACTAAAAAAATATCGTGACAACCCCAAAAGAGTGCTTGCGCATACTTTTTTGATACCGTATGAAGAATGTAGAAAATAAATAAATAAGGAGAACACAATGTCAAATACATATGGACTAGATGATCGGTTTGCTAAGGACCAAGACGGAAACACTGTCGTAATAGCGAAGGTTGGCGACCCCAAACCAAACCAATCAGCAGCAGTGTGGAAACTTGAGGCATTAAAAACCATATTTGATGAAGCTGACCTTGCACTGGGCAGAGCAGACACTTGGGCAGAATCTCTTGCTGCGGCTAAACACTATGACAAAGCCCGACAAGCCTATTTCGCGGCCTATAAGCAAAGCGCGACGGCAAAACCTAGCAACTAATCAAACGGGGCCACACGCCCCCACAAACAAGGGAAACTGAAACAATGATTACCGCATTAGCATGTCTGACCGCCGCTGTGTACTTTGAGGCGCGAAGTGAACCAGTGGACGCGCAACTCGCCGTGGCTGAAGTTATCATTAACCGCTCAAACCACGACGGCTTCCCGTCAACTGTCTGTAAAGTTGTCAAAGAACACCGCGCACCAGTCAGCCGACCTTGGGCCTGCCAGTTCAGCTTCTACTGCGACGGTAAGTCTGATCGGCCACAAGACTCCGCCGCGTGGGCTACAGCGCAGCAGGTAGCCTCTCAGGCGCTCTCAGGTGACATTCTAGGCCACGGGGCCGTCTATTACCACACAACGGCTGTGAAGCCTGTCTGGCGGCACGATTTGACCGCTGTGGGGGTCATAGGTGGCCACGTATTCTACACTGACGGCAGGTGCTACCTGCCAACGTGTTCGCTGCGCCCACAGGCGCGGCCAGCGGAGGGTGTGTGATGACTGAATGTGAGCAATGTAATGGCGCTGGCGAGGTAGAAGTTGATTATGAAATGCCGCATGGTTTTGGTCGTGATGTAGGGTCCATAGAAGCCCGCATTGAGGAGTGTGACTGGTGCAATGGCACTGGTGAAGTTGAGGAGGACGAATAATGGTCAATATAATTGGAGAGTTTAAAAGTGTCAGGGCAAATAATATTCAAGCGGTTGTTGAGGATGAACGACATAATGTTAAAGCAATCGACGGCGAAGGAACGTCCGTGGCTGAAACAGCACTTGGAGGAGCAGCGGGCGTTACTACAAATGTTAGAACAGTACCTCCAGCCGTAACGCCAGCGGAGCTTTTTGAGGAACGGCTGGGCAACGCCATGTTGAAAGAGGCGCTGCACAACCCACTCATTCCAAACCCTGAGAAGTGGGCAAAGGCCCGCAATCTAGCCTTGGCACGTCGCGCTCAAGCAGCGAAAGAGCGTCGGGCGAGGGTTAAGATGTATGCCGAGGAAGGTGAGCTTACGGTGGGTGAGGTGGCCGAGATATTGGGCGTGGTCGCCACAACCATTCGCACCGATTTGCAGGTGTTGAAGTTAAATCTGAGGCCAGCAGCAATTAAGCCAACGGTGTATCAGTTCGAGATACACGAACGTCGTTTTAAGCTGGAAGAAATGGCCGAGCTAGGCATAACACGCGCAGAGGCGGCAAGTAGGTTGGGCGTATCAGAGGCAACAATACGGCGTGACCTAATGGTCATGCGCTTGAAGTGGGATGAAGAAAAATGAGTGACCGTAGAATACTAATGCTGGAAAACAATCTGAACGAGGCACGTACACTAATTAGCGTGCTGCAAGGTAAGGTTGCACGGCAGCGCGATGACATAACGCGCCTGAGAGACCGCACCGACACGTTAATGCTGGACAAGAAACAAATTACCAAAAAGCTGAATGAGCTACGGAAGGAACAGGAATGACCAAAAATAAGCGTCACCCAATCAAACAAACAACGCGCGATATATGGAAGCTGTCTGATGAGGGGCTTGGCGCACCCGAAATTGCAAAGCGGCTTAATACCACAAACTTTATTGTCACCGGGGCCATCGCGAGGGGCCGCGCATCTGGCGAATGTAAGAGAAAGGTGAGGACTGTTACGACGGTTTTTAACAAGACTAATTTGACGTGGGGTTACATTGGCCAAGTCATTAATGTCCTATCACCCGACCAAGCTGAATGGCTGCTTACCAGCGCCGAAGATTGCGGCTGCAAGACTAGCGCGGAATACATTGCCGAACTGGTGCTTGACGCCTATGAAGAACACAAATCAAAGGAGACGGCCAAGTGAAATATGGAAGCGTATGCAGTGGCGTCGAAGCAGCCACCGCCGCTTGGCACCCGCTTGGCTGGGAGCCACAGTGGTTTAGCGAAATTGAAAAGTTTCCCAGCGCAGTGCTGGACCATCATTATCCAGATGTCCCCAACCTTGGCGACATGACAGAATTTAAGGAGTGGACCAATGACCCAATCGACCTTCTCGTTGGAGGAACCCCGTGCCAATCATTCAGCGTTGCAGGACTTCGCAAGGGACTTGATGACCCACGCGGCAACCTCATGCTCACCTATCTTGCCATTGCTGAACGAAATAAGCCCAGATGGCTGGTTTGGGAGAACGTCAGCGGCGTCTTGTCATCTAACGGAGGACGGGATTTTGGAACCTTCCTCGCAGCGTTGGGGAAAATCGGGTATGGGTTCGCCTATAGAATCTTGGACGCTCAATACTTCGGAGTGGCCCAGCGACGCCGCCGTGTGTTCGTTGTCGGATACCTTGGAGACTGGCGACGTGCCGCAGCGGTTCTTTTTGAGCGCGAAAGCATGTCAGGGCATCCTGCGCCGAGCAGAGAGGCGGGGCAAAAAGCTGCCCCAACAGTTACGCAAGGCGCTCCATTCAGTTGCACAGGAAACGAGCGAGTAGAGTGTGAGGCTATTGTAACTGGGCCACTAACCGCTGGCATGAGTAAAGGGCCGCGTGGCACTGAGGGCGTGGAGAGTAATCACGTCATAGCCTACGACACGACGAATATAACAAGCCCTACAAATGGCTCAAACCCAAAGCCGGGCGACCCTGTTTTTACCTTAGCAAGCGGACAACACCCTCCGCTATTAACGCCAGCGGTGACATTTGGGATTGACCACGACTTGAACGCAGCGAAAGAGCTTATGGGGCCGTTAATAAGAGGACCACAAGGTGCGCCAAGAAATTCTATTTCTCAAAATATGCAAGTCAGACGCCTAACCCCAACCGAGTGTGAGCGTTTGCAAGGCTTTCCTGACAACTTCACGCAAATACCTTGGCGTAACAAGGCCGCAGAGAACTGCCCAGATGGCCCTCGCTACAAGGCTATGGGCAACTCAATGGCCGTTCCAGTCATGCGCTGGATTGGTGAACGAATTGAAATGGTGGAAGCACACCAAATGGAGAACGACCAATGAACAGAGATGATATACTTCACGAGGCGATGCACTGCATCAACGTAGACCGTGCGGCAACGCATGGGGATGCAGAGGATTCCTTCACTGAGGTTGCAAAATTATGGGATTGGTGGTTGCAAAACCGCACTATCCCAGAGGCAGAACTGCTGCCAGAGGACGTTGCCATGATGCTTGCCCTGTTTAAGATTGGCCGCATCGCTGGCAATAGCACACATGAAGACAATTATGTGGACCTCGCCGGATACGCAGCATTGGCTGGCGAAATATCAATGCAAAAATAGGTCTGCTATATCCTCGTCTTCGGCCTGCTGTGTAAAGTCAGCGGGCCGAAGGGTAATTGTAATTTTTCCGCCCATTTCGTCTGAACGCATTACTCGCAGCAAACCCTGCTTGAGAGCGCACAGCACGAAAATGTCAGCATCTGAGCCGCCACGGTGAAACCTGTAGCTGCCATATTGTGAGATAGTTGCAGACGTTTTAACCTCGACCCGCAGAACACGCTTTGACGGAAGCGTTGCGTGAAGGTCACATGTACCGTTAATGTGTGCGACCTCCAAACCATTCATTTGCAGCTTGTAAGCCGCCATAAACTCGCCAGCACGGCCAATGCTGATATGGTCGTATGGCTGGGTTGTTAAATCTTGCTGCACAGCGCTCAACCTTGATTGAGTGAAAAGAAAACCCAGCCACACATTTTTCTATACTACCAATTCAAAATGAGGCCCATCAATAAATGGTCTACGATTCTGTGATCTGCGTAGGTCAATGTAGCTATTCATTGCAGACTCCATTGTGTACTCCCACTTGCGTAAGTCATTGATGTGCCAAGCTGCACCCCAGCGCAACTGAACACCCAGCGTATCGCCAGCCTCTTTCATTGCATCAGCGAGATCATCGTACAGGTTAAGCTCCCATGAGCCACGCCCTTCGATGTATGCCATGAGATCAACAGCGTGACCCGTGAGGTGCTTCGATTTCATAGTCTGTGACGCACCCTTAGCAACCAATGCCTTCTGCATCTCAAGTGTACGCATGCCTTGAATAACACCGAAGTCAATCTTAGTGGTTGTGATGGCTTGCTTGACGACAGCGACTAAGCGTTCGTCCACACCTTCGAGCCGATCAAGGCTGCGCTGTGATAATTTGTAAGTCATTTCTTAAACCCCTTCATGGTCCTGATGCCAAAGCTCGCAGCGATGCTTGCATACATGGCCCACTGGAACCAGCTTGGTGCCTTCTCTAGGTTAGCAAAGCCTTCAGCCATGTACGGTTGTAGTGGTGGAAAGAAGCTGCCCGCGACAATTCCAATAAAGCAAACTGTCCACGCCTCATCCTTCCAACTGTCCTTACTGGCCTCAATGGCTGATTGCTCCCAAGAGATTTCACCAGTGGCGATCTTCATCTTGGTTTCAGCTTCAGCTTTCTTAACAGCAGTTTTGCCGTCGATTACGCTAGTTGCGAGGTTCGCAATGCTAGTTACTATTGCACCAATCATTTCTTAGACTCCATCGCATTAAATCCAAAGTAAGCAGCGACAACACCTGACGCAGCAACAACATACACAGTAGCAATATCAGCGATTAATTTAGCAGCACTATCTAAGCCAAGTGCAGAGGCCGCTACGATAGCAAAAGGGTACAACAACATACCAGCAGCACAAGCTGTGGTCAGGCGGCGCTGTGTGTCGCGCTTAGCGTCGTTGTCATTCATCTCTCGCCAACGATCCTCAAGGGCCAGCTTTTGCCACTCAACCTCGTCGATCTTTCCGTCTTTGTTTAGGTCAGCTTTCTCGAACTGTGTCATATCAATTCCTTTTCGATTGCAAGAGTTTTAAAACCTCTGCGAAATTGCGACCCGACTTGGAAGCCAGCCCTTCAATGACAACTTCTAGGTTCTTATCAAACAGACTAATAATTTCTGCATCTTTCATATTAGCCCTCAATCTTAATTCTAAAACAATGAAGGTATTCGTTGTTTTTGGTTACAAGTACAGATGCTTTTTTCTTATGGTCAAGACATTCAATCTCAGATGTGTACTGACCAATTTCAAAGTGGCTAACGACAGAGGATAGCTGCATCCAAACCAAGATCCACATCACAACTTCCCTTGATAACGAGCAAAATAATACAGCGCAGTTGCAGCACCGCCAGCAGCGGCAATGAAGACAGCAGCACCAACAGCAAAATTAATAGCGTTGTCTATGAACTCTTGCTTTTTATACGCCTCTTCCTTGCGGATGCGCCTCATCTCTGCCTCAATAGACAAAACTTCTTCCCACGCTGACGGGCCATACGTCCATGATATATGGTCTTTGATCTGCTTTCGCATCTCTTGCATTTTCTTCTTTTGCGCAAATATCTCAATGGCGTTTGCAGAGTTGTCGGTCATCATCTTATAGAAGGGCGGGTTCTTGGCTTTGTCTTCAGCATACTGAAAGTCAGAAAACGCTGACCCCCATTTTGCCAATGTGCCAGACATCTCTTGAATATCTTTACCGGCGCTAATACCTTGTTTCAGAATATTAAAAGCCGAGGTCGCCAATCCGACCGCTGTAATTGGGTCAATCATTTTTCCATTAGGCGGTCGATCTTTTCTTCCAGCCTGTCAAATTTACTCATGATTTGCATCAGTACTTGGTTGCTGTCAGATTTGGTCACATACTCCTTGGCCATCTCTTCCCTAGTCCTATTTAAAAGCGTCCGCAGACGCGCCAACTCATCCTGCTGACCCTTGGCCCACCACGCGATAAAGCCAAGCGCAGCGGTCAATCCGACACTCCAAAGAGAAGCCATCTCCATTATAAGACAGCTTTGACGTTGATGTTGATAATTTTAATCAGGCGCATGTGTGGTCCTCATGGATTTAAGGTGTGAACTTTTTTACAGATTAACACACACAAGGCGCTTGCGCTAGTTGAACACACCTGTTAACACCGTGCTAACGATGGAGAGTGAAATGGATAAATTGAAGCAAATCGGGCCGCGCATTCGTCAGGATGTCTACGACGCGCTGCACGCATACAGCGATGGCAGTCGCATGAGCATGTCGCTCATCGTCGAGCTGGCGTTGAAAGAATATCTTATGACAGAAAGGAAAACACCTGATGATCATCGGGATTGATTGCGGATACCGCACAGGTGGCGTGGCGCTAGTCGGCGACGACTGGGCAGAGGTTCACGACCTTCCAACGTACAGCGAAGGCGGCGTTGACGTCCTTGCCTTGATGGACATTATCAAGTCGGTTGAGAAAGTGGATCACATATATATTGAGCGTCAGCAGGCAATGCCGCGCCAAGGCGTCGTATCAACTTTCAAGCTGGGCTACGGCTTTGGCCAAATCAGCAGCACATGTGCGCTTTCCAAGGTGCCATTCTCGCTGGTGTCGCCGGCAAAGTGGAAGCGTGACTTGGCGCTGCCAAAAGATAAGGACGCCGCACGGCGTCTAGCACAGCAATGGTTTCCGGCACTTTCCGAGCAACTGAAACTTAAAAAGCACGAACACCGCGCCGAAGCGCTGCTCATTGCCAAGTGGGGGGAAACTAATGCCAGTTAAAACCGACCAAACAAATGAAGTGTACCACCTCGATCCAGCGCTGAGCGCATCGGGAGCCAAGACGATTGCGATGCAGTCGCCGGCGCACTTCAAATACGCCAAGCGCAAAGTGACGACAGCGTTTGATTTGGGCACAGCGGTTCACACGCTGGTTCTTGAGCCGCATTTAAGCAGCACAGTCTGGTGCGGACCAGAGACACGCAGGGGCAGTGCTTGGAAAGATCAGTATGCAGCCGCAGCCGAAGAGGGCGCGATCCTGCTGACTGAGGGAGATTACCAGATCGCAGTGGACATGGCGAACTCAGTGCGGTCAAACGCAGCCGCAATGGAGCTGCTGGGCGGCGATCTGCTTGTTGAGGCAAGCATATTCTCACATGATGAGGCGACCGGCGTTGATATGCGCTGCCGCCCCGACGGATGGCGCAAAGACATTGCCGCCGTCATAGATTTGAAAACTACAATCGACCCATCGCCATATGGCTTTGCTAAGCAATGTGCCAACTTTGGCTATCACTTACAGGACCAATTTTATCGTCGCTGCATGCTAAATGATGGCCATGAAGTGGATCGGTTTATCTTTATCGCCGTGGGTAAGGATGCACCTTACCCCGTCGGCGTCTACGAATTGGACCACCAGTCGCTCGACGAAGGAGCGGCTGGAGTGCAATGCGCATTGGAGAAATTTCACCAAGCGCTTAAAACGAATGTCTGGGAATATGGATTTGGTGACTTGCAAACGATCCAAATCCCGTCCTATTCATTCACCTTTACGGCAACTTAGTCAGGAGACACACATGCCAATCTCATTCGGATCAAACGACACAGCAGGCGCAAGCAACTATGTGCGCGCAAACCTACCGCAAAATCGCTGGTGGGCAAAGACAGATGCAGGCGATGAAAACATCGACATGGATCGCGGACTAGCAATAGACATCGCCAACGTCACATTCGGCTGGCTTCACATTGATGTAGGTGTTCGCGACTGGCAGCCTTGGCCCAGCCCTTCACAGGCAACGCCACGCCCAAGCGACAGTCACAAGAACGGCTTCGAGGTGAGCTGCTGGCTATCTGATGGTCGTCCTGCAACATTTAGCGGGAACTCCTATGGCTTGGGTCAGTTTATCGCCAAGCTATACAACGAGGCGGAAAAGTCGCCAGAGTTTGCAGCGGGTAAAGTGCCTGTCGTGCAGATCACATCGTCCACGCCGGTCTTGATCGGCAAGGGCACGTCATATGATGTCGGCTTCAATATTGCGAAGTGGATCGACAAGCCATCTGAAGACGCAGCGCCAGTAGCGGCACCAGTTGCAGCACCTGTAGCAGCTCCTGCACCAGCGGCAGCAGCACCAGCGGATAATAACTTCGGCTTCTAAGGCAACTAGGGGGCGCACGCTGCGCCCCCTAAACTAACAAAAAAAGGGAAAAAGATGTCCGAAGCATACTTTAAAAAGGTTCTAGACGGTGCGGTCACTGACGTTATTGCTTCAATGGCTGGCGGGAGAAACGAAAACTTAAACAAGGCTGCATTCTCAATCGGGCGTCACGCCCACCTTGCGCCGGCAAGCATCGACAGCGCGATCATGTCGTTGCACGCAGCCGCTAAGCAGATTGGATTGGATGCCATTGAGACAAAGATGACAATCGGTTCAGGGTTTAAGCGTGGGGGCGAAAACCCAAAGGAACTTGAGAACTCAGACAGCACGCCATACGTGACCAGCGAACTTGATCGCCTTGTGACGCGTCTGGCTCAGAAAGATTTAATCGCACGCGATGACGAAACCCGTGCAGACAAGATACGCAAGGCCAGTGATGCTTGGGATCGTGCTGTGCCGATCACACGCGAGAACACAGACGCCGTGCGCCCAGCGCTGCTGTATCTGAACTCGCGCGGCCTGAGAGCGTCCACAGCGGATGGCGTGGCTAAGTTTAGCCCGAACGCCTACGACGGGCCGGCGATCATCTTTGCCGCAACTACACCGGAGGGTGTGGTCGAGGGCATCCAGAGCGTGCTTTTAACGCCGGAAGGCAGAAAGCGCGAAGTAAATGGCATCAGCAAGTATTCGCGCGGTGTTATTGCCGGAAACGTAATGCAAGTGGGCGAAGCGCAAGGCGATAAGCCGATCTGCATTGTTGAGGGGCCAGAGGATGCGCTGAGCGTCAGGCAGGCTGTGCGCGACGACGCAATCGTCGTCTGCACGTTCGGCAAGGCCGGCATGTCCACATACACACCGCCACGGGCGTCCGACGTGACGATCTGCGCAGACCCAGACCTCGACGTTGATAAGTGCGCCGACGTCTTGCAGGGCGACGGATCAACGACGGTACACGTCGTGCGCTTCGATATGCTTGGCATTGAGAATGTAAAAGATGCCAATGATTATCTGCGTGAGGCAGGCGAGGACAAGCTGCGTGAGGCACTTGCCGGCGCAAAACCCGTGTCCGTCGTTGTGCAGGAGAAAATGGAGAGCGAGAGGCAGTGGCCGACCGCGTTCACGCCGATTGATCCGGCGCTGATACCAAAGCGCCGCTGGGTATATGACACGGCGTATATACGTTCGTATGTCTCTGTGCTGGCGTCTCAGGGCGGCGTGGGCAAGACCAGCCTGCAAATTGTCGAGGCTTTGGCGATCTGCACGGGCCGAGACTTGCTTGGCGAGCCTGTACGTGAGCGCACAAACTGCTGGCTCATCAACTTGGAAGACCCGATGGAAGAGGCCCAGCGCCGCATCGCAGCCGCCATGATGCACTACAACGTCAAGGCGGAAGACATCGAGGGGCGTCTGTTCGTGGATGCTGGCCGCGATGTGCAGATAAAGTTTGCGCTTCAAGGCCGTGACGGTGTCCAGACGAACGACGAAATGGTGCAGTACATGTCCGACAAGATACAGCAGCACAACATCGGCATGGTATTCATTGACCCGTGGGTCGGTGCGAACGACATCAACGAGAACGATAACGTGGCGATGAATGCCGCCGTCTCCGCTGCGCGCTGGGTCTGTGACAAGACAGACTGTGCGATGGTGTTGACGCACCACGTCCGCAAGAGCAACGGCGAAGACGCGAATGCTGACAGTATACGTGGGGCCGGCAGCCTGTTGTCAGCAGCAAGAGCAGCGAGAGTTGTCAACAAGGTCAGCGAAGAGGACGCGATGAAGCTGGGCGTCAGCGAGATCGAGGCGAGGGGCATATTCCGCGTGGATGATGGCAAGAATAATCTCGCACCGCCGGCAGCGAAGGCCGTCTACAGGCGCATGCACGGCGTGCAGCTCCCAAACGAAGAGTACATCGGAGTGTGTGTGCCATTTAAAATGCCAGATTTATTCGACGGTGTGACAGCCAAGCACGCGATGCTGGTTCAGCGCGCAGTGGGTGAAGCTGAAGAGAACGGCGACCCGTACCGCGAAAACGTGCGCAGCAAGCGCTGGGTTGGCATAGCTGTCGCCAGCGCGCTTGAGCTGGACATTGATAAGAAGTCGGAAAAGGCGAGGGCCAAGGCAATCGCGGAAAAATGGATACAGACCGGCGTGCTGCGCCTCGAACAATTTGCTGACAAGCGCGCAGGTAGGGACGTCACAATCGTGTCGGTGGGTGAATGGATCACCAGAGCAGAGGCGGGACTATGAGGCCGCTATACGAGAGCCAGCAGGATAGGGACAACGAGCAAGCCTTGGCGCGCATCATAGAGGCGGAGTTTAATTGCCAGCTCACAAAGATGCCGATCAAGCTGTCGCTCGACTTCATGGCTACCAGAGACGGTAGCGCCGTGGCATTCATAGAGGCGAGGCAGCGAAAAACAAAGATGCTGCAATACCCGACCTACATGATCTCGCTCTATAAGGTGATGATGGCTAACACGCTGACGCAGGCGACCGGACTGCCGTGCTTCCTTGCGGTGCAGTGGAGCGACGCCGCAGGCATATGCAGGCTGCCATCTAACGACATGGATATACGGACGGGCGGATCAACACGTCGCAACGATCCACAAGACATAGAGCCGATGGCATACTTCGATGTGTCTGCGTTCAAGGTGCTGTCGTGAGGCGTTCCACAGTTGTTTTGCGGGACTGTGGAAGACGTGCGGCACCGTGGTAATATTAGCCCGTATTCTCTCCACCACAGTGTACCCCTATGTATAGGGTACTGTGGAGGAAGGGGATGCGTTGGGGGAGAATGACTGTGGAAAGATTTAATGTAATAGAGGTGGGTGAGATATATCATGGCAAAGGTTAAGGTAGCGGCGAAGAAGCGTCCGACACACAAGGAGCTGAAGGCGAAGGGGTCGTTCTCAACCGAGGGAGAGGCGAAGGTAATCAGTGCTGGCGTCTGGGGCCAGTTACGCCCGCTCGATGAAAAGGCGAAGGCTAAGACCGAGCGCTGGGGTGATACGCTGCCCGATCTTGTGTCACCAGAGCTGGCGGGTAGATTTGAGGCGGCATACGATGCGCTGTATCAGAAGGTCCACGCAAATGATGTCGTTGGCACCAATCAGATTGCAACGCAGCTTATGCGGGCGTGGGATGTGCTGGAGAGCGAGGCGATTGCTGCGGGACATCAGCCGCTACTGCCTGACGGTTTCTGTGTGAACCTTGGCGGGCATGTTACGTGCTTTGCGGCGTCGGGCGTCAGCGAGTTGCGCAGGAAGCATCCTGAGTGGGTCGTGTATGCGTTCGAGGACGCTGCAAGGCTGCTGAAGCATGACTGGACAGAGAAGTTTACCGCCGAGGCATTCAAGGCGTTCCCAGAGGCAAGCGTGACCAGAGTGAAGCGGCCAGACGAGCCGGTGAACTTCGATCTGGGCGGTGATGAGATACCATTTTGAGAGGATAGACTATGGCACGAAGTGAACTAGCAAAAGAGAAACTCGCTGCGCTCGATACGCGTGGCGAGGACGAGATATTCGAGGAGCTGGCATCAGGCACAAGCATGCGCGACCTCTGCAAGCAGATGAACGTCGGGCATAAGCTGTGGTACAAGTGGCTCGACGGTGTGAACGGTCGTCGCGGTCGATACGAGGCCGCACTGACAGAGGCTGCGCACTTCTACGCAAGTCGTGCAGTGAGGACAGCGCAGGAGACTGAGCCGGCGACTGTGAACGCTGACAGGCTAAAGGTGGATACGGATAAGTGGATCGCGTCCAAGCTGAACGTGCAGTATGATACGAGGCAGCGTGACGTGTCGATCAACATCAGCGTGACAGACTTGCATGCGCAGGCTGCGATGCTGCTTGGTGAAGTGTTGGAGGGTGAAGCTGAAGACGTGACGCCCGTTGCAATGCTGGATGATGCTGATGACGCTGATGATGCGTGAACGGCAAAACCGCACATTGGCGCACAATCGGATGCGCGTGCGCGCGCGGTATCAGGGCACCTCATTCATGTCAACAATGTTGTCCTATTCCAGCGATTTCGCGGTGCCGCATAGGTCCAGTTTAGCTAAGTCATTGATTTCATTGAATCCGTTTATTAACATAATGGTGCTTATAGGTCATTCGCCTTGCCAGATGCCAGAAAATGCCGATTTGACCCCCCCCGCCAAAACTTTCGGCGGGGTGCAATTGCTAATGACCTAATCACGCTTCCCCGCCCCCCTGATCCCAGCAATAGGTGTTAACATGACCCCGCAAAAAAATTCTACAGATAACCCGTTTTTGAAATTGATGACGCGCTACCACGGCGACCCCGTTGCCTTCGCCCGCGAGGTGATCGGCATTGAGCCTGACGAGTGGCAGGTTGAGTTGTTGGGCGCTATTGCTGACCCAGACAAGCGCCGCATATCCGTTCGATCTGGCCACGGTGTCGGCAAGTCTACGGGAGTTGCCATTGCTGCTGTCTGGCACGTTTTGATGCGTGTTCCGAGCAAGACGGTTGTCACGGCCCCCACCAGCTCGCAGCTTTTTGACGCCTGTTTTGCTGAGATGAAGAACGTGGCCAAGCGTTTGAAGCCACCGTTCAACGACTTGCTTGAGATCAAGTCTGACCGCATTGAGTTGAAGAGCAGCCCAGAGAGTACGTTTATTTCGTGCAGGACGTCCCGTGCTGAGCAGCCGGAAGCGCTTGCCGGTGTTCACAGCCAGAATGTCTTGCTGATTGCGGATGAGGCGTCAGGTGTTCCGAACGCTGTATTTGAGGCTGCGTCGGGTTCGATGTCCGGCCACAGCGCCACCACGGTTCTGACGGGCAATCCGACGCGTAATACTGGCTTCTTTTACGATACGCACACGCGGCTTCGCGAGGACTGGCACACGATGCATGTGAGCTGCGTTGCCAGTGCCCGTGTGAGCGAGGATTTCGTTGAGGACATGAAGAAGCGGTACGGCGAGGACAGCCCCGCGTACCATGTGCGTGTTCTTGGGAACTTCCCCCCGTCCGAAGAGGATACGGTTATTCCGGTGTCACTGATCGAGCATGCGATGGCCAATGACATCAAGATTGACGAGGACACGCCTGCGGTGTGGGGTTTGGATGTTGCGAGGCAGGGCAACGACAGCTCCGTTCTGGCGCGCAGGCAGGGTCCGGTGATCCATCCTCTGACAACGTGGCGCAACTTGGACCTTATGCAGCTTACCGGCGCTGTGAAGGCGGAATATGACATCCTGCCCCCGTCGAAGCGTCCCGTTGAGATCATCGTTGACAGCAACGGCTTTGGCGCTGGCGTTTTGGATCGTCTGCGCGAGCTGGACTTGCCGGCGCGTGGCTTGAACGTGTCCGAGCGTAGCTCTCAGAAGGAGACGTATTTGAATTTGCGTGCTGAGCTGTGGTTCAAGGCGAAGGAGTGGCTTGAGGGCATGGATGTGCGTCTGCCTAAAGACGACGGCCTGTATGCCGACCTTGCGGCCCCACGGTATCACTTTACCTCATCGGGCAAGATGCAGGTTGAGGGCAAGGAGGCGATGAAGAAGCGCGGCGTCAATTCGCCTGACCGTGCTGATGCTGTCTGCCTTTGCTTGGCCAACCAGCATACAACGATGGCGTTTGGCCGTAGTTCGTCCGGATCGTGGAATAAGCCGATACGTCGCTCGATACGCGGCGTCGTTTAAACGTGGAAACGGGAGCCGAAGCTCCCGTTTGATTAGTTGTGAGTGTCGAAAGACTGATCCCAGCCTGCGTCCGCGTTAAGTGGCCGTATGACGAAGGTCTGGTCCATAATTGGCCCGATTGTATCGGTCAGCGTGCCGTCGTGTAGGCATCGGCGCATTGCTGCGGAGGTATTCCCGCGCATGATCCAGCGCATTGCGATGGTGTCTGCGTGGACAATATCGTCAGCATCCAGCTCAACGAAGCGGTCAGCAACAGACATGTCGCTGTCGGTTTCGACGTGGACAACAAACGCTGGCTTGCGTCCGCTCATACGCTGACCAGCAGCCTTGTCGGAAAGTAGGAAAGAAAGAGTGTTCATAGCGTTTCCTCCAGTGCTATTTCAACAGCCTCAACCAAAGGATGATCAATGGTCACACGGATATTCAATCCTTCAATAAGGTCTTGCACCATTATGCCACGATCTTGCTCTGCCGCATAAGCTGCGCGGTTGGCTGTGGTGTTCAGTGTGCTGATAACTTCTTGGTTTGTCATTTTATCGTCCTTTGTTTGTTTGCCTATACCGTTAACATAGTGTTAACACATCAGACATACAATAGCTAATTTGCTCTATGCGTAAAATAATGTTAGCTCGATTATGCGGACCCCTCCCGATCCGCTGAGACGTCCCACCGTCTCGACCCCACGCGTATTCCCTGCGCGTGGGGTTTCTTTGCGCAGAAAATAGTGTATTATGCTAAGAAATCACACACGCGGAGCGAACATGGCAAAGAAAGACGAAGAAAAGGGCAGCTTCTTTGGCTACGATGGCATCAAAGACATGTTCGACGGCGGCGGTAAACTTGCAACCGGCGATACCTTTCAAGGCGGCGGACCTCTGAGCGCAATGGCGAATGCCATGAATATTGCTCCCAGCGGATACCACGCGCGTCAGGCGGAGATCAGCGCCAACGCCCCAGCGCCAACACGCGCAGCACAAATGCAGGAGCAGACGTACCGCAAGGCAACGCCGCGCGGAGCTAAAAACTACAGTTTCTTCCAAGATATTCGTGACGGCGGCGGAATGGGCTACGAGGGCAACAACTTTCGCGGTGCTAACGGCTACTCTGTTTTGGCCAACATGCTTGGATTGCAGCCAATGGGTTACGAGGATCGCATGGCCGAGGCGCAGGCACTTGCCGGCGGCACCCAGACAAGCGCAGCGCAGCCATCACAGATCGCAGGCGGCACAGGTGTCAGCGCATTGCAAAGCGCGCCTTCACCTCAAATTGCTGGCGGCACAGACTTGCAGACTGCCAGCGCATTGGACCTCATGTTCACGCCACAGCAGCCCCTGTCATATGGCGTTCTCAGCCCGACAAGCACGTCATACCTACAGCCACCGCCAGCGGTCTCTGGGCCACTTTCAATCGGCGCAATGTCAACGGAAGACCTTTTGCGTATGATCAGGCAGGGCTTGGGCGATCCTCTCGGCAACGGGACTTTTGCAAGCTAATGGGGCATTAACTCATGGACGACTTACTTACTTTCGACAAACTTGTTGAGGCTCTGATCCGTCGCGAAAGCAGTGGACGCGCCGATGCCATCTCGGATGGCGGCGCTGTGGGCCTTATGGGCATCATGCCAAAGGATTTCATGCAATCCCCACGCCGCAACGTGCCGAGCATCTTTGACGTTGCCCGCGATGCCGGCTTTGAGATCGAGCCGGAAGACGAGACCAAGGACATGGCGATCCAGCTCCTTAAAAACCCAGACCTCAACATGGCTGTTGGCCGTCCCTACCTGCGCGAGCTGATGGACGTGTTCGACAACGACACCGAAGGCTCTCTGACTGCGTACAATGCGGGCGTCAAGGGCTACGTTGATGCGGGTTCTTCCGCTGCCAACATGGGCACCCGTGAGGCGCGTGAATACTCGACAAAGTTGAGCAAAGACTACAAGGACATCTTCGGATCGCCCCTGCCTGACAATCTTGGCACTTTGACGTCACCACGACCACGTAGAAGGCCACGGGGGCTATTGGACTGATGCTTTTAGAGCGCTACATCCCGCCAAACCTGCGCGGACCTCTTCGCGACGCCGGCAACATCGGCTACTCGATATTGGACAACGTGATCGGCATCGAGGACGGATACCGCAGCGCCGGCGAGCGTTTTAAGGACGAATTATTCGAGAACCCTAAAGGCGTTGCCAAGCAGATCGGCTCCGGCATGCTTGAGGGCGCAAAGGGCTTACTTTCCGACCCAATCGGCACCGCAAGGGGTGTTATAACGGATGTAGCACAGTCAACAGGCCGCGCAGCCAAAGGTGCTGCGGGATACCTGCCAGAAGGCGTTGAGCTGAAGAGCGCGACAATGGAGCAAATCCGTGCCGCAAATGACGCCTACACCGGCGACCTAGTCGCAATGACTGGCGTGATACCGGCTGCCAGCGGCACCCGCGCCGTCGCCCGTGCTGCGGGCAACGTAGATGTTGGCGCTCGTACGGCGGATGCAATCGGCCTTGGCCGCTCAATCGCATCTGGCGACCTTGAAGGCATCGGCGAAGTTTTCCAGCGTAGCGGCGAGGCTAACAGCCTGAGTGCTGCTAAAGTCGGCTCTGATTACTTTGACCCTCCAGCTAAAAATGCAGGTCGTGCCCTTGATCCGGCAATGAAATCGCCATTTTCTTTAAACGTAAAGCAGAAGACCGCCCCGTATAACTGGAGTACCGGCGCAAGAGACCTTGGAATTTTAGCTCCAACGACCTTGATCCGGCCAGAGGACGACCTTGGCAAGCGGCTTTACTTTGCTGCTGGTGATCGAACATCAGGTGGCCAAGAGATTACCAGCATTGGGGAGATGCAGTTGCGTCGTCCTGTTGTAATGATGGCGGGACCAGAGTTTATGAACACCGGAGACACTTGGGCGTCTCATCGAGGTGTCATGAAGCCGAAGGACAAAGTCCTTCAGCAAGTGTCTCAAAATGAAGAAATCAAACTTGCCTACATGCCAATGGGTGAGCGATCCGGTGACTTTGCCAAACATCAGGCAGAGTTGTTCTCTGAGGCACTGTATTCCGCCCCGATGCCGGCTGCTACTGTTCGCAGGCTGGACGATGAACTGCAAAAAATTATTTTCGCCAACAACTCAAAGCAGCTAGACCGGCGCAACAAGGCTAGAGCTAAGAAGGGTCTGCCCCCGCAAGGTGGAATTGATCAGGGATTGGTGCCAAGCGTATCATCTCCGGCATTTCGTGATTGGTTTAGCTCTCAAAAAGCCGAGGCCATCCGCAAGCCATTCATCCAGCGCGTTGACAAGGCAGATGTCAAAAACCTTGATGGCAACATCGACGTCGGCGAAATTCGTTTTGCGGCAACCAACCCTGACCTTGTAAATGCCCAAAGCTACAGCGCTGGCTATCGATTTGGCACGCCAGACATCCAGCGCGGCCTTCTGGACGCAGATCATCCGTCCTACGATACCAAATATGCCGCTGTAGAGGGCACCGGCGCTGAAACGTATGGCATGAGTGTCCCGCCATCCATTATGGCGCGAGACACGTTCCTGCCAAGACTTGCCAAAAGCGCAAAGGGTCAGGGATACCGTTTCGGACAAAATGACTTCCCAGAGCGGGACTATTTGCTTCCAGCCGACCAAAGGGTTTTCACAATGAACCCCAACACCAGCCAGCTTATTGACGGTCAACTTGTTGAAGAGGCAAACAAGTTTATGGAGCTAAGCAGAACGCTTGGCCCAGAGTATGCGGACATGTATAATCGCGGTCTAATCGCTGACTTCATAAGGGGTTATTAGTGGATCGTTCTTCTTCTACAATGTCTTCAATCAATTCGATGACATCCGCAGGTAAGTCGCTCGTCTTGTCCCAAAGCATGAACGCAAGCGAATATATCGATGCACGCAGCGGATCGGTAAAGTCTAATTCGTCAGTCATGATGTCTGTCTCCCATAAAGGAGATGATGTTAACAGAAAATTAAGTGTCGCACAAGAGGGCCAAAACAATGGACTATGAAATCAACCAGATGGTGTCGGCGCTCGAAGAAGAGCTAAACCCAGACGTGATGAAAGACGACGAGCTGCAAGGCATCGTCGGCAAAGAGATTGAAGACGCTATCGACTACATTGACAACTGGATTAGCCCGATGCGCGCAACGGCGACGCAATATTATCGCGGCGATCCATTTGGAAATGAGGAAGAGGGCCGCAGCCAAGTCGTCTCAATGGACGTACGTGATACCGTACAGGCAATCATGCCGTCCTTGATGCGTATCTTCCACGGCACAGACCGCACTGTTGAGTTTGTCCCGCAGGGTCCAGAGGACGTTGCGAGCGCTAAGCAAGCCACCGACTACGCCAACTTTATCATAAACCGCGACAACGACGGCTTCCTCGAAATGCACAGCGCATTTATGGATGCCCTAGTGCGCAAGGTTGGCATCATCAAAGTCTACTGGGATGACCAGACTAAGTTTGAGACGTACGACATGAGCGGCCTCGATGACGCGTCTCTTAACGCGCTGATGTCTGACCCAGATGTCGAAATCGAGATCACGGCGTCCACGCCTGTCGGCGAGCCTATGATGGACGAAATGACCGGCATGATTATGGAACCGCCTATGGAGCATTCCGTTCGCGCCACATACACGCACCCAGACGGTCGCGTGAAAGTTGAGGCCGTACCACCGGAAGAGTTTTTGATTTCGCGCGAGGCTAAGTCGGTCGAGCAGGCTGACTACGTCGCGCACCGTCGCATCGTCACCGTCTCAGAGCTTGTCGCGATGGGGTATGACTACGACGAAGTGTCGAAACTAGGCTCTGCGCACGAAGACATGTCAACCAACGTCGAGCGCTACACGCGCAACAAGGCGCTGTCCAACGAGATGAATGAGCGCAACGATCCTGCGATGAAGAAGGTTCTCTACGTCGAGAACTACATCAAAGTGGATTATGATGGCGATGGCATTGCTGAACTGCGCAAAATTTGCACAGCAGGCGACGGCAACAAAATTCTGATGAATGAGCCATGCACAATGGCACCTTTTGCCACAATGTGCCCCGATCCTGAAGCTCATGATTTCTTCGGGCATTCCGTCGCTGAGACCGTGATGGATATTCAGCGCATCAAGTCATCCATCATGCGTAACACGCTTGACAGCTTGGCGATGTCCATCCACCCACGCATTGCTGTGACCGAGGGAATGGTCAACATGGATGACGTTCTTTCCACAGAGGTTGGCGCGATCATTCGCCAGCGTTCTGCCGGTCAGGTGCAGCCACTGTCTATGCCGTTCGTCGGTCGTGAGGCGTTTCCGGTCCTGCAATACATGGATCAGGTTAAAGAGGCCCGCACAGGCATCTCAAAGGCGTCTGCTGGGCTTGATGCTAACGCATTGCAGTCATCCACGGCGACAGCCGTTGCTGCCACTGTAAGCGCAGCACAACAGCACATTGAGCTGATCGCCCGCATCTTTGCTGAGACCGGCGTCAAGCGCATGTATCAACTAGTGCTACACTTAATTACGACGCACCAAGATCGCGAGCGCATGGTCCGATTGAGTAACGAATTTGTGCCAATCGACCCACGCGCATTTGACTCAAATATGGACGTCACTATCAACGTGGCTCTGGGCCGAGGTTCTGACACTGAGCGCATGATGATGCTCCGCCAGATCGGCGAGATGCAGAAGGAAGCGATGGCGACGATGGGTCCACAGAACCCGCTGACCGACATCAACAAGTTGTCCAATACGCTGAAGGCAATGACAGAACTTGCAGGTTTCAAGGATACCTCGCAATTCTGGGCAGACCCAGCGCAATTCCAGCCGCCGCCAGCGCAAGATAAACCTGACATCAATGAGCAGTTGATACAGGTGCAAATCCAGCAGATACAGGCGGACATGCAGAAGAAGGCTGCCGAGTTGCAGCTTGGGCGTGAAAAGATGATAATGGACGATGATCGCAAGCGCGACGAACTTGAAGCGGAGCTATACGTCAAGGCCGAAGAAATGCAGGCCAAGTATGGCACGCAGCTCAACGTGGCTAAGATCAAGTCGGACATGGCGATCAACCGCGAAGTCATGAAGGCGCAGGCCGACATAATTAAGGATGCTACGCGTGAAATCTAAGCAGCAAATAATTGACGACGGGAACGAGGCTTCCCGTCTTCTACGTGACACTGATTTCATCCGCTTTATGGGTGAGATCGAACAGGATTGCTGGGAGGAATTTAAGACAACCTTGGCCAGCGATAGTGAGGCCCGCGAGGGCATTTACATGAAACTGCGCGGCGTTCAGGCGGTAGGCCAGAAGCTGCGTGCAATGCAGGATAATGCAGCTATTGAAAAAAAGTCAAAATAGCGCATAATAGGGAGTAGACGCATGTCAGACACCAGCAACCCACTAGGGACTGATCTGAACACCGCACAGAATGCAATCAGAGCCATGATCTCGCCTCAAGAGGATAACGTGACAGAGCCTGATGCGCTTGAGGTTGAACCCGTAGAGCAATCTATGGATGAAGCCGAAATGCCGGAAGAGTATTCAGAAGAGCAATCTGACGAATATGATGAAGGCGAACTCGAAGCAGAGGACGAAGCTGAAGAGTTTGACGACGCATCCTTTGACCTTATGTCGGCAACTGTCGATATAGACGGCGAAGAGATTACCGTTGAAGAGCTAAAAAGCGGACAACTTAGGCATAGAGATTATACTCGTAAAACTCAGGCGCTTGCAGATCGCACCCGTGAGGTCGAAACGCAAGCAGAAGAGATTGATCGAGAGCGTGCCCAATACGCTCAGATGCTGCCAGCACTACAGCAGCGGATAGAGCAATCGGTCGAACAGGAGCCAGACTGGGACACTCTGTATGATGCAGACCCTACGATGGCAGCGAAGGCAGAACGTCAGTGGCGTAAGCAGAACGAAGAGCGCAATGCTCAACTGCAAGCGGTACACGCTGAACAGCAGCGGATGCAACAGCTACACCAGCAAAAGGTGCAGCACATGCAGAAGCAATTTGTTGAACAGCAGCGTGAGGTCTTGCCTGAGATTATCCCAGAGTGGCGTGACAAAAAAGTCGCCACAAAAGAAGCAGGCGATCTAAAAGATTTCTTGGTTCGGGAGGGTTTCAGTGAGCAAGATATTAGCGGCTTGACCAATGCAACGCTTGTGAAACTAGCGCGTAAGGCAATGCTATATGATCGCGGACAAACGCGTGCGAAGACGGCAAAACAGAAGCCGAAACAGCAAGCGTCCAAGACATTGAAAAGCGGAAGCCGAGCGACACAGCCGAGACCCAAGGGCGAGCAACAACAAGCGCTACAGCGCGTACGTCAAAGTGGCCGTGTCAATGATGCTGCGGCTGCAATCAAATCTCTACTTTAGGAGGCCATCATGGCTATCGTAGCAAATACATTCACCTCTTTTTCAGCCCAAGGCATAAAAGAGAGCCTGAGTGACATAATCTCAAACGTCTCACCAGAAGAAGTGCCCTTGCAGTCGAACATCGGCTCTGAAAACGTGTCCAACACGTATTTTGAGTGGCAGACAGACACGCTTGCAGCAACTTCCACAACCGCTGTAATCGACGGCGACGATGTATCATCATTCGATGCATCATCCGCCACAACGCGCGTCGGCAACTACACGCACATCTTGCGTCGTACAACTATTGTGGCTGACAACCTTTCCTCACAAGACTTGGCAGGCCGTAACGACGAACTTAGCCTGCAACTTGCAAAGCGCGGCAAAGAGCTACGCCGCGACATTGAAGCCACGTTGACAGACAACAATGCACAAGTTGCTGGCAACTCTTCAACTGCACGCGAAACTGCGGGCTTGGGTGCATGGATCGCAACCAACGACAACTTCTCCACTGGCGGCGGTACAGACGGCGTTTCCCCAACTGGAGATGGCTCCGACGGACGTACAGATGGCACGCAGCGCGCTTTGACAGAAGCAATGGTCAAAGACGCAATGCAGAAGGCGTACACAGCAGGCGGCCAGCCATCAATCTTGATGGTCGGTCCACACAACAAAACTGTTGTATCCGGCTTTGCAGGTATTGCGGCTCAGCGTTACCAAGCACCTTCCGATGGTCCAACAACCATCATCGGCGCTGCTGACGTCTATCTATCTGATTTTGGTACACTTTCTGTGACACCAAACCGCTTCATGCGTGAGCGTGACGCATATCTACTTGACCCAGAGTATGCGTCTGTATGCTTCCTACGTCCGATCCAGCAAGTTGAACTTGCGAAGACTGGCGACGCAGAGAAGCGTATGGTCATTGCAGAGTTTGGACTGAAGGTCTTGAACGAGCAGGCACACGCTGGTGTGTTCGACTTGACTACATCATAAGTTATGACGGGGCGGCTTCGGTCGCCCCGATCACTTTAGGAGGGTAACTGTGAAGAGAATTTTCAGCCAAGACGACGCCACCGGCATCACGAAATACTGGCACGTCACAGGCAATGGTGAATACGTTGTTGAGACACAGCAGAATGTCTCCGCTATCGTTCAGGCGAACAAGCGTCAGTACAACGACACACCGAACAAACATGGCGATCTTAATAAGGTGGCCACGATCCCACTTTCAGTGTACTATGAGCTGAAGCGCAAAGGTATAGCTGACGATCCAAAAGCCTTGAAAAAGTGGATGAACGACGGCGACAACCAAGTATTCAGAACAAGGGCGGGCACGCTGTGAGCATAACAACATATGATGGCTTAAAGACGAGCATCGCCAACTGGCTAAATCGAGATGACCTTGTGGCTGTAATCCCGACGTTTGTCTCTTTGGCTGAAGCACATATTTCTCGTGAATTGCGTCACTGGAAGCAGGAAAAGCGCGTCACAACATCACTCGATGAGCGCTACGAAAACCTGCCTAACGACTGGCTCGAAATAAAGTTGATAACACTGACCTCTGGAAAGATGCTGAAAACGATTTCAGCAGGCGACATGTCCGAGCGGCGTGCGCAAAGCAATGCCGCAGGAGAGCCTAAGTTTGTGCGGTTATCCGCAGACCAGATTGAAATTTATCCCACTCCAAACGCGCCAACAGATGTAAACCTTTTATACTATGCGCGCGTGCCGTCACTTAGCGACGCCTCGCCAACGAACTGGCTATTAAGCGACGCGCCTGACATTTTGTTGTATGGCTCCCTAATTCACTCGGCCCCATACTTGGCGGACGACGCCCGCACGCAAGTCTGGGCTTCGCTTTACCAGAATGGCTTAGATAAGTTAAACGCAGAAAACGCCAAGGGGCAGCAACATGCCGGACCTCTTAACATGGGAGTGCCGCGCCAATGACGACTACACAATGGACTCAGTCTGCGGGCATGACGAGCGCAACTGAAGTTGACAACATAACGGAATTTGCTGAGCAGTCAGCGGCCAACGCCGCTGCCGCGCTGGCTTCTAAAGTTGCCGCTGAAGCCTCAAAGGTATCTGCGGCGGCGTCCGCCATTCAATCATCCTCATCGGCTTCCAATGCGGCCACTAGCGCCTCTGCGTCTGACGCGAGCAAGACCTCTGCCGAAACTGCGGAGACTAATGCTGAGACGGCTGAGACCAACGCGGAGACGGCTGAGACCAACGCGGAGACGGCTGCTGCTTTAGCGACGACTAACGGTGCTGCTCAAGTTGTACTGGCTACAGATCAAGTTGCTCTTGCAACAACACAAGCTGGTCTGGCCACTACTAATGGTGCTGCACAGGTTACTCTTGCAACAACACAAGCAGGTCTCGCGACAACCAACGGCGCTGCGCAAGTTGCTCTAGCCACAACACAGGCAAGTAACGCTGCGGGTTCGGCGTCTACTGCAAGCACCCAAGCTGGCATATCTACAACCAAAGCTGCTGAAGCTGCTTCCGATGCTGCCTCTGCTGGCACCAGTGAGACCAACGCTGCTGCCAGTGCGTCTGCATCTGCTGGTTCAGCCACGGCTTCAGCTAACTCTGCAACCGCTGCGGCTGCTGTTTTAGTAAACCCATCGTTTACTGGTAATATTTCAGTTACAGGAACTGTAGACGGTAGAGATGTTGCCAGTGACGGCACAAAGCTAGACGGCATTGAAGCTGGTGCAGATGTGACGGATACGGGCAATGTAGCCTCTGCTGGCGCGCTTATGGATAGCGAGGTTACAAACCTTTCTCAACTTAAATCTTTTGATGGCTCAGATTATGCCACAGCAGCACAGGGCACTAAGGCCGACACAGCGCATGGCTGGGGCAACCACGCTTCGGCTGGTTACACAACAGCAGCAGCAGCCGAAAGCAATGCTTTGGCCCTCGCAATAGCATTAGGATAGATCATGGCTAACACATTCAAGAATTACACGTCAGCTTCGGTAGGCACTGGTGCGACAACGACATACACAGTGCCATCGGCCACCACGTCGGTCATGATTGGCTGCAACCTAGCAAACCGTACAGCCTCGCAAATCAAAGTGGACGTACAGGTAGCTGGTGTTTACCTAGCTAAAGACATCCCCATTCCTGCTGGTTCCGCACTGTCTGTCTTGGATGGCAAGATCATCTTGGAGACTACAGATACCGTGGTCGTGACAAGCGACACTGCATCCTCATGTGATGTCATCGTGAGTGTACTGGAGCAAACCTAATGAGTAAGCAAACAGAATTAGTTGGCCTAGCTAGGACGACAAAGCTTGATGAGGTCAACGATGCCTATGATGCTGGGGCTTTGTCTAATCGCAACTTGATTATCAATGGTGGATTCACTGTCTGGCAAAGAAGTTTGGCGGGGGTTGCTGCCAATGGTTTTAATATAGACGCCGCAGATAGGTGGTATTCAGTTAGGGGGGCATTAAGCCAAGAGATAGAAAACTCTGTACCTTATTGCCATATGGTTCACGGCAACTTCGCAGACAGTTGTTATATAAATCACAGGGTAGAAGACTTTGTACACACGTTAGGTAAACAGGTTACAATATCCTATAAAATAAAGTCTGACGATGGGCTTGGCGCAGATGGTGGAATATTCATACGATACTATAACATTTCAAATACCTACACTACTCCGCTTACTTCTAGAACCTATGTATACGGGTCTGATTGGACTACAATAACTTATACTTTTACAATGCCTACCACGACCCCCAAAGGTGCTGGTTATGGCCTTGAGATTTTCTTATACGGTGATTTAAACTCTGTGAATAACAACGGTAAGAGTTTTGATGTTAAAGAAGTCCAACTAGAACTAGGCAAAGTCGCCACCCCGTTTGAACATATTTCGTATGGTGATCAGCTTCAGAAGTGCATGAGGTATTTCTGCAAAAACGGTGCGTCTACACATTTGTATTATGCGTATCAGTATACAGCGAGTTTTAAGTTTGTGCATGTACAATTCCCTGTGCAGATGAGAGCAGCTCCTTCTGCTTCTTTTACTATGAGCTCTGGGTCGTGGACGACATACCTACACGATGAGGTTCACTGGAAGGCATACGGTTCTTCTGGTTACGCTGATGCTGGAACATACCAATTAAATAGTTATTCATTTGATGCGGAGTTATAATTATGGATAATATGAACATTACATCAGCACAATATGTAGTAGCTTCTGATATGGGAGATGCAGAGAACAGTGGAGTTACAGCCACCATCGACGGCACTGAAATGTCTGTCCCCTTAGACTTATCCAACCGTCACTACGCAGAAATATCCAAGCAGGTTGCTGCTGGCACACTAACAATAGAGGAGGCAGTGTAACATGGCAGGATATATCGGGTCAAAGGCTTCTGTCGTATCGTCAGGTGCTGAACGCAAGAAGACCTTCGCAATCACCAC
>MEHZ011622790.1_pt1 | contig 27856 bp, 22 predicted proteins | sample 897221 | NCBI WGS metagenome assembly MEHZ01 (sample SAMN05514161, study PRJNA337945) | marine metagenome | isolation source: marine surface water | place: Arctic Ocean | collected 2007-12-13
ATGGTGATCTCGGGCATCGGGTTTGGTATTGGGGTCATTCTGCTCGGCCTTGCCCCCACGATCTGGCTGTCGTTCCTCGTCGTTATTGGCATAGGTGGCTGCACCACTGCGTTCCAGTCGTTGTCGAACACATTGGCACTGGCGGGTTCAAGTGACGAGATGCAGGGCCGCGTGCAGTCGCTTATGCAGTTGTCTTTCGCTGGTTTCGGAATTGCAGCGGCGCCGATTGGAGCGCTAGCCGAAGCTATAGGGTTGCGTACCACCCTCGTAATCATGGGCGCAATCGCTACATCGGCAACGGTGATCTTTCATCTGCTGGAATTACGGGATGATCGGTCAGCTAGCGGGGTGGCAATAACTGGGCTTCCGACAGAAGTATCCTTAGGCCGATGATCCCGCTTTCGGTTCTCGACCTAGCAATGGTTCCTGATGGGGCCACTAGCACTGATGCGTTTGCGCAGACGACCGCAGTCGCCCAGGCGGCCGAGCGCTTTGGCTACACCCGCATTTGGGTTGCTGAGCACCACAACATGGCCACGGTTGCAAGTACGACTCCAGCGGTGTTGATGGCCCATCTGGCTTCCAACACCGAGACCATCAAGGTCGGCTCCGGTGGTGTCATGCTGCCGAACCATGCCCCGCTGGCAATCGCCGAGCAGTTCGCAATGCTCGAAGCGCTCTATCCCGGGCGAGTAGACCTAGGCGTCGGCAGAGCGCCAGGCACTGACGGCGGAACTGCTATGGCACTTCGAGGCGCGCGTAACGAGTCGAACGCCGAGGACTTCCCTCGTAACCTGGTCGATGTCATGGGCCTGCTGGGCGACGTCCGGAACGAGCAAGGACTGTGGAATCGGTTTAAGGCCACACCGGTCGCGACGTCGAGCCCGTCGGTTATTCCGCTTGGGTCGAGCGGCTTCAGCGCCCAACTCGCCGGCATCTTGGGCTTACCATTTGGGTTTGCTCACCATTTCGATATGGGTGGCACAGTCGAAGCCGTTGAAATCTATCGTGACTCATTCCAACCATCGCCGGTGCTCGACGAGCCGTACACAATCGTGACGGCATCGACTATCGCTGCCGAGACGAACGGTCAAGCGAAATGGCTTTCCGGGCCAGCCCGACTTCGTCGTTATGGCCTGCGAACTGGCCGTATGGGTCCCATGCTGTCTCCTGAAGATGCTGTCGAACACCCTGACTTCGGTGCTGCGTCGGCAATGACGGTCTCCTCACTCGTTGGCACCGGAGAAGAGGTTGTTGCTGGTATGCACGAACTGGCCGAGCGCACCGGCGCTGATGAGCTAATGCTGTATCCCTCGACCTATGCACTGGAAGACCGCATCACCAGTCTCGAGCTGGTCGCCAACGCCTGGAAATGATCAGCGTGAGTAGCTAAAGGCCCTTCTATGTAGAGCAGCTTGGGAACTCCGCAGGCTTCTGCGTTGAGCTGCGAGCCAGCTAAAGACACCAGAGATGTGCAGCTACGTCCTGGCGCCATCGCTGCACCAAAGCCGCTTTGTTCGGTCGTTAGAGATGACTTCGGGTACTGTCGCGCGGACACGAAGCTGGGGAACAATATGTCGTTGAAAATGGGTATCTACCTGAACTCACAGCATCCTGAGGATGAGGATGCCGGGGCGCATTTACGGGCGATCATTGAACAGGTCAAGTTGGCTGAGCGGCTTGGCTTCGACTCGGTATGGGCAGGCGAGCATCATCTGACGGATGGGTTTCACTTCTTCCCGCAACTCGCGCTGCTCTCGCATCTGGCGGCATACAGCGGTGATATGAACTTGGGTACTAATCTGGTGCTGTTACCGCTGCATCCACCGGTCGACATTGCCGAGCAGGTTGCACTGATCGATCAGCTGTGTGGCGGACGCTTCATCCTCACGTTGGGCCAGGGTTATCGTCAAGAAGAGTTCGACGCTTTTGGCGTCGATATGAAGGATCGTCTCGCCCGTTTCGTTGATGGAATTCAGGTGATCCGCCGGTTGTGGAGCGAGCGCGATGTGGATCATGAGACTGAGTGGTATTCGTTGGCGGGTGCAACGGTGAGACCGGCCCCGGCCCAGCCAGGTGGTCCTCCGATCTGGATCGGGGCTTCGGCAGAACGTGCGATCAAGCGAGCGGGACGGTTGGCCGATGCGTTCATGGCCATGCCAAACGCGACTAAAGGCGAAGTGACGAGTCAATTGCAGATGTTTGGCGACGCTCGAGCACAGGCGGGGCTGGCCCCGGCATTGGAGGCAGGTCGACTCATCGAGGTTTTCTGCCATAGCGATAGTGGCGAGGCCCGCCGCAGGGTGGCTCCGCACCTGCTGACGAAGTACGCGGCCTATGCATCTTGGGGGCTACAGAACAGCGGTAGCGATGAGAATGTCGAAGGCCAGTCGGTAGAAGAGCAGTTCTCCCACCTTGCGAAGGACCGGTTTGTCGTGGGCGATCCCGACGAGGTCGTGGAAGGACTCGTAGCTCAGCACCAAGAAGTGGGCCTGACACACCTCACCATGCGTGTCACCTGGCCCGGCTCAGATCCAGCTCATGCGATGGAATGCATCGAGCTACTTGGCACCGAAGTGCTGCCGCGTGTTCGGCGGCGGCTTGAGATGTAACCCGGTTTAACTCGGAACGTGTCAGGAGGACACCGACGACTTGGTGACTCGGGCCTTCGTGCGACGATCTAGTCGGTGTCGGCAACTTAGGCTTCAGAAAAGCATGGCAAATTGGGTGAACTGATACGTTCCCTGGTGTCGAACTGGGCTTGCCCCAGCATCCGAGGGGTACAAAATTTATGGCCATATCTACTGTCTGCGCTACGCCGTGAATGAAGCTCTAGCTTCTCAAGCTTTGTCTCTCGCAGGCGTACGGGTAATTGAGTTTTGTGAGGTCGCAGCGGGTCCGTATTGTGCGATGCTGCTAGCTGACCAGGGCGCCGATGTCATTAAAGTCGAGCGGCCCGCTGGTGACGCGATGCGGTCCTGGCCTCCGATGAGCGAGGGCTTCAGCGAGAACTTTGCATCGATCAATCGCAATAAGCGATCGATCTGTCTGGACTTGAAGGATCCTGTCGACGTTGCTCATGCAAAGCAGCTAGTAGTGACTGCCGACGTTGTTATTGAGAACTTCCGCCCCGGGGTTATGGATCGGCTCGGTCTGGGTTACGACGCTATGTCAGGGGTCAATCCCGCCTTGATCTTCTGTTCGATCTCTGCGTTCGGGCAGAGCGGACCTCGGTCGAACGAAGGCGGTTTCGACCTTACGATGCAGGCCATGGCTGGTGTTATGAGCGTCACCGGCGAACCTGGCGGAAGCCCTGTCAAGTGTGGTGTCCCCGTGTGCGATTTCGTTTCAGGGCTGTACGGCGCATTCGGCATCACCTCAGCGCTGCAGAGCCGGTCGGTGACTGGCGTAGGTCAGCACATCGATGTAGCGATGCTCGGCGCAACGTTGGCGATCGGTGCTTTACAGACCAGCCAGTACTTCGGCACCGGAGTCGATCCCGAGAAGCTGGGGTCGGCCCATCCTCGCAACGCGCCGTACCAAGCTTTCAAAGCAGCCGATGGACATTTCGGCATGGCCGCAGGTAACAACAATCTCTGGAAGCTGGTGTGTGGCGTCGTCGACAGGCCAGATCTGTGCGAACAAGAGCGGTTCTCGAACCCGACACACCGTGCGACCAATCAGGTGGAACTCCGCGACTTGCTCGAGGACATATTCAAAACCAAACCGGTCGACCATTGGCTGGTGGCCTTTGCAGCCGCAGGCGTCCCCGCCAGCCCAATTAACACCTATAGCGAAGCGCTCGAGGACCCTCAGGTCGAACATATGGGTTGGGTCCAGCCGCTGATGCTGCCTAACGGGGTTGAGACCACGACCTTTGGCCCCGCGCTGCGTATCAACGGGCAAACAACGAACGTCCAGACCCCGCCTCCGGGTTTGGGTGATCACACCGCCGAAATCCTGGCCGAGTTAGAGGCCGATCATGAAAGAGGGCAACGCCGATGAGTGAACTGATTGTTGAGCGGTCAGGCGATGTGCTGAAGCTCTCATTGGATCGACCACAACGTGCAAACTCGCTCGGGCCAGACCTCGTCGAGGAGTTAATCCAGGCGTTCGAGGACCTTCGAGGGGCTCGTTTGGTTGTTCTCACGGGTGAAGGCAAGTCGTTTTGTTCCGGCTTCGACTTGAGCGACATCGACTCGCTCAGTGACGGCGATCTGTTGTGGCGTTTCGTGCGGATCGAGCATCTATTGCAGTTGGTACACCACGCTCCTGCCATAGTGCTCGCGTTGGCGCACCGTTATGCGATTGGCGCGGGAGCTGATCTACTCGGCGCTGCCACGATGCGAGTGGCTGCTCCGGCGACGATGATGCGGATGCCCGGCCTTAATTTCGAAATTACCCTTGGCACGCGGCGTCTTGCTCGTATGGTCGGCGATGCAACTGCTCGCGACATTTTGATCGATACCAGATTCGTAGCTGCTGAAGAAGCCCACGCTCTTGGCCTGCTAACCCGGATTGCTGATGTTGATGAATGGCCCAGCATCATCGACGAGGCGATTGAGCGCGCCATGTCTTTGAGCCCGTTGGCGCTGGCAAACATGCTCGACGCGACCCGGAAAGACACTCGCGCCGAGGACATGGCGGCCTTGGTGGCGAGCGCTGGCCGGCCTGGACTGTGCGATCGGGTGAGTGCGTATATCGAGAGTGTCAACGCTGCCAAAAATGCGTCCTGAGATAGGAGGCGACCCGACCGGCGGCGAGAGCGGCTTTGTTCGATAGCGGCGCCAGCGCCTCTGCACACTGTTCAAAGAATATGGACTATCTTCGGTAGTACTAGCACCGCATAGGAGACGAATGTGATTGATTACGCGTACGATCTTGGTACTCATAGCCGAGCGATTACGACCGACTCGGCGGACGCACAGCAGTGGTGGGACCGGGGGCTTAACTGGCTCTTTGGTTACAACCATGAGGAAGCCATGGTGTGCTTCGAACGGGCATTGGAAGCGGACTCGAACTGTGCGATGGCCTATTGGGGCTTGGCCTATTGCCTGGGGCCGAACTACAACAAGCCGTGGGACCTGTTCGAACCCGAAGAAGAACTGCCAGATTGCCTCACCCGATCACGAGAGTGGCTCAGCAAGGCCGCTGATTGCGCAGCATCTGACGTCGAACGTGCTGTGATCGACGCGCTGTGGCACCGCTACCCACAGATCGAGGGAGTTGATGTTGAGACGCTGTACGTCTGGAACGGCAACGTCGCCGACGCCATGCGCGAAGTCCACAAAGCATTTCCCGATGACAACGAAGTAACCACCATCTTCGTTGAGACGATGATGAATCGCACCCCGTGGAAGATGTGGGATCCTCGTAGCGGGGAGCCGGAGGAACATGCCGACACCCTTGAATGCAAGCAGGTGCTCGAAGAAGCGATTGCAGCGAATAGCGCCTCGAGCGGCGGTTTGCATCCGGGTCTGCTTCACCTGTATGTCCACCTGATGGAGATGTCGCCCACGCCTGAAGACGCCATGTTGGCCGCTGACGGTTTGCGTGGGTTGGTCCCCGATGCAGGGCACCTGGAACACATGGCAACCCATATCGATGTCCTCTGCGGCAACTATCAAGACGTCGTTAGTGGTAACAGCAGCGGAATTACAGCCGACTTGAAGTTCTGGCGCGATAACGGGCCAATGAATTTCTACTCGATGTATCGAGTGCACAACTACCATTTCAAGCTCTATGGCGCCATGTTCCTTGGCCAGTACGAACAGGCAATGGACACGGTCAAATCGCTACACGAGACCATTCTCGATTAACTCGTGCGGTTCGGTCCGTTCCCGAACTTCATCGAGAGCTACATGTCGATGAAGACCCATGCACTTGTGCGCTTCGGGCGATGGCAAGAACTCATCGACGAACCTCTACCTGAAGACCAAGACTTATACTGCGTCACTACGACGCTTGCTTGGTATGGCAAGGGCGTGGCCTACGCCGCACTCAAGATGCATGACGAAGCAGCTAACGCGGTAGTGCAGTTCGAAGCTGCGGCCGCCACGGTTCCCGCCGAACGTATGACTCATGTCGTGATATGTAACGACATAATCGATGTTGCCCGCAACGTGCTCAATGGCGAGGCCGAGTACCACAAGGGAAACTACGACCAGGCGTTCGACTATCTACGGCGGGCAGTCGAACTCGAAGATGCGCTGCCCTATGACGAGCCATGGGGATGGATGATGCCAACCCGTCACGCACTCGGCGCTCTCCTGCTAGAGCAGGGCCATGTCGAAGAGGCATGTGCAGCGTTCGAAGCCGACTTGGGCCTCGACGACTCGGTCCTGCGATCCAACCAACACCCACAAAATGTGTGGGCGCTTGTCGGCTTACATGACTGTTACACCCAAATGGGCCGTGACCGCGACGCCCGAATGATTGAACCGCAGAAGAAGTTCGCTCTGTCTCGGGCCGACTCGACGATCTCTCGGTCGTGCTTCTGCAGCATGAGCTAGGGGCGTCGCTCGATCATCAGTCATCACAAAACAGACCTAACGCGCCGGCAGCAGTCAGGCGTAGTGTTTCGGGCATGAGTAGACCTACTGGTAAGAGCCGCGTCACGCCCAAGAAACCCAAGCCGGTAGATGGCGAAACGCGCCAACGCAAACACGGTGACCATTTTCATAGCGAGCGCTGGTGCGCGCATCACAAGGAATGGGAACCCGTCCGCTAGCGGCGGCGCTCACGGCTGGGTGTGGCTTCGCAACCTCTACCGGTCGCTGTCGAGGGGCAACGTCACAATAGATGATCCAATAGTTCGTCTCGCTGGTGATCGTGCGCAGACCGAAGAACTCGTTGAGGACCGACATAGCGGGGTAGAAGGGGCCTTTGACCAAGGCCCGATCGTTCGAAGAGACGGAGCCGGGTTTGCTGTCCTGATCAAGGGCTCCATCGCCGACGTACACGAATCGACATGTCGGTCACGCTCAGCCCAAGAGCGGCGCGCTTGCTGGCGGTGAGAGCCAACTTGTGTTCAGAAGCCGTTAAACGAACCGGGTTGGCGGCTGGTCCATCAACGAGCGTAACCGGGTGTCGGGTCCGTACTTGAGCTCGACCCTGTTCGCGCAAGCACCCGATTCAATCGGGCGGAACAGCGCGACGAAGATGACTGAGTAACCCGTCGTCAGGGTCCGCCCCCGGTGCCAGGTGCGAACTCATTGTTCATGCTGAGTGACACGGCCGAGTTCTGGTTGGTGACGTTGGGGCAATAGCCATAGCCCTCAGAGACGTAGTTGTACCCATCGCTGTTGAGCCGATTCCCGGCGGAAGTGGCCCTGCAATCCCAGAACGAATACCCCACTGCTGCTGTGCGGTGTACAAACCCGCCGTGCCCGCCCCAAAGATTGAATACGTCGCCACTAGTCACGCCTTCTCACACGTCTCACCCTGGGTGTCACGGGTGCAGCACGCAAGTACGTGTGCCGCCTGACGGGAGCGTGACTTGGATAGTTAGCTGTGGAGGCATGAAGATGACCCGTAGATCGATCACATGACATGGGAGTATCCAATGGCTAGTCAGGATTACGACGTCGTTATCAAGGACGGTTTGATTTTCGACGGGACTGGGTCGCCACGGCGCCGGGGTGATGTTGCGATCAGCGACGGAAAGATTGTGGCCATGGGGCGTATCGACGCGTCATCGGCGACAAGCGTCATCGACGCGTCCGGAATGCACATTGCGCCGGGGTTTGTGGATTTGCACACGCACTACGACGCACAAGTCTTCTGGGATCCGTACTGCACCCTGTCGGGTTGGCACGGGATCACATCGGTCGCGATTGGTAACTGCGGATTCGGCTTTGCGCCGGTAGCCGAGGACATGCGCGAATACGCCATGAAGTCGATGACCCGGGTTGAGGCGATTCCTTATGAATCCATGAAGCAGGGCATGCCGTGGGATTGGGTCACCTTTCCCGAATACCTCGACAGCCTTGATCGCACACCCAAGGCAATCAACATCCTGCCGTACGTGCCAGCTGGGCCGATGTTGACCGAGGTGCTCGGCCTTGCCGACGCCAAAGCCGGCCGTATGCCCACCAACGACGAGCACGCTCGCCTCGCTCAGATGTTGAACGAGTCGATGGACGCCGGCGGCTGTGGCTGGTCGGCGCAACGGTTGCCGCCGACAGGCCCCGCCGCGGTTCAGCGCGACTGGGACGGCACGCCGATGCCGACCGACATGATGAACGACGAGACTGCCTTGGTCTTTGCCAAGGTGCTTGGCCAGCGTAATCAGGGCGTGCAGCAGGTGACGTTGACAACCCACGATATCAAGCATGATCTCGCGCACTTGGAAGAGATCGCGTCGACATCAGGGCGTCCTCTGCTGCACAATGTGGTGCAGGCCTTCGAGTCAAAGCCCCATATCCATCGTCGCCAGATCGAATGGCTTGAGCGATGTCGAGAACGAGGCATCCCGGTCTATGGCCAGGGCGTCACCAGCGATGCTGGCTTCACGTTCACATTGGAAGACTGGAACCTGTTCGACGACAGCGAGGCGTGGATGGAGGCAACCACCGGCTCGCTTGACGAGAAGCGCCACAAGCTGGCCGATCCCGATCGCCGGGCGGGGCTCCGTGACAACTTGCCTGCTACGGCGACTGCGCCGATTGAAACGGTGACAGTGCTGTCGCCTCGCACCGCTGGGACTGAGCAGTACCGGGAAATGTCGGTGCAACAGGTTGCTGAGGCGACCGGTAAGCATCCAGTCGATGCCATGCTCGACATTGCCGTCGAGGACGATTTGAAGACGTTGTTCTTCGTGGCGCCGCCACAGGGCAGCTCCGATTTGCTGAAAGAGATCGTGCAGTACCCACACATCCTCTTCGGTGTCAGCGACGGTGGAGCCCACACCAAATTCTTGACGGCTGGCCGTTACCCAACCGAGACCTTGACCACTCAGGTGCGTGACAATCAGTGGATCACCTACGAAGAAGCACACCGCCGACTCTCCGCTTTGCCCGCGCATCTTGCTGGCTTCACGGACCGCGGCGTGTTGCGAGCGGGGGTTCCTGCCGACGTGGTTGTGTATGACCCCGAGAACCTGAGCATCGGCCCGAACCATGTTGTTGAAGATCTGCCCGGCGGCGAATGGCGTCGGATCCAGAAGGCCAGTGGCTATCACGCCGTCATCGTGAACGGCCAACAGACGATCGCCGACGACGAACTGCTGCATGTACATTCGGGCAAGCTTCTTCGCCACGGCACCGGCTGATTAGCGGTACCTAGTGCGGTGTCTGGCAACGCTTCGCGTGTTGCAAAGGTTGTCTGACGCTGCACAAGGTTGAGGCTGCGAGCTGATCAAGGGTGCGTGGTTTGTCTTCGCGCGCTTCTCGATGAAGCCCGGACCCACGGTCGGGCGGATGTGCAGGGGTTCGGCGACTAGATTCCCAACATGCATATTTTGATCACGGGCGCCGCCGGGATGCTCGGCCGAAAACTGACTCGACGGCTCGTCGAAGCTGGCACATTGCGGGGAGCCGCTATCAGCAGACTCGATCTCGTCGACATCGTCGACTCACCGATCGACGCCGAGTTCTGTACATCGCGGACTGCGGACTTGACGAAGCTAGGGGTCGCAGCAGACCTTGTGGCCACCATGCCGGATGTGATATTTCATCTGGCCGGTGTGGTCTCTGGTGAAGCCGAGGCAAACTTCGAAAAGGGTATGGCGGTGAACCTGGATGGGACCCGAGCGCTCTTCGATGCGTTGCGGCTGGCCGTCGGCAGGCCGCGAGTGGTTTTCACGTCCTCCATTGCTGTGTTCGGTGCGCCGTTCCCCGACCCGATCCCTGACGATTTTCATCTCACTCCGTTGACCTCGTACGGCACCGAGAAGATGGTTTGCGAAGCGCTCCTGGCCGACTACAGCCGCCGCGGTTTCTTCGACGGTGTCGGCATTCGGCTTCCAACCATCAGCGTCAGGCCAGGCTTGCCGAATGCTGCCGCGTCTGGCTTCTTCAGCGGGATCATTCGCGAGCCGTTGGCTGGCGTGCAGGCCGACCTTCCTGTCTCCAAGGATGTGCGGCACAGCCATGGCAGTCCACGAACAGCGATCGACTACATGGTGCATGCCGCCGAACTCGACAGTTCCCTCCTTGGACCTCGCCGCAACCTCACGATGCCCGGAGTCTCCGTGACTGTTGGCGAGCAGATCGAGGCCCTGGGCCGCGTCGCTGGACCGGAGGCCGTTGCCCTGATTGTTGAAGCGGCCGACCAGGCAGTGGCCGAGATCGTGGCCGGCTGGCCCGAGCGGTTCGACACCCGGCGAGCCCATGACCTCGGCTTCAGACCCGACGCCAGTTACGACGACATCATTCGGGTCTATCTGGAAGATGATTTCGTGCAACCGGTCAACTGATCCGAGTGCTGAGTTGCGTTGCTAGGTTCAGCTGACCTCGAGAGCGGAGCCGCCCATGATCGATATCAGTCAGATTACCGACACTCTGCAGAGCATGCCTGGCGTGTTAAGGGCGCTGCTCGAACCGTTTGATGAAGCGACGCTGGCGGAGCGTCCGGCCGAGGGCGAATGGTGCCCGCTCGAGGTGATTGGCCATCTCATTGCATGTGACTCGGCAGCGTTCCGCGACCGGATTACGGGGATTGTTAACGGTATGGCCGAGATTGCTAGCTTCGATGCCTGGGAAGCGATCAATGCCCGGGACTTTGCAACGCAGTCTCTGGATGAGCTGCTGGATGAACTCGCCGAGGAGCGAGCAACTTCGGCGGAGTTGTTGCGTGGGCTGAACCCTGGGGACCTAGCCACATCCGCGGCATTTCATGATGGCCGGCGATTCGAGGCCAATGATTTGGTGCACGAGTGGCCGTTCCACGATCAGGACCACCTGCAACAAATTCTTGCTGCGCTCAAACTCAGATATCTACCGCATATGAGCCCGACCATGAGGGGTGCTCTGACCGAGTGAGTTCTCTGACCTCTTACCCGTCGATTTCGAAGCGTTCCATGCCGGGGCCGTTGCGGTTGGTATCGCCCCAGTACTCGGGCAATCGGAGATAACCAACCCGCGGGAGTTCCTGCGCCAGAGGAAGTCCCTGGTGCTCCTTCAGCCGTTGGATGGTGCGGACGTGGGTGAGCATCTCGTAGAAGACCATCCACAACGATGCTTCGAGCGAATAACGCAGGTACCCGCTGCGTTCGGGATCCTGGCCAGCGCCGCGAGGCAGCGTCGTGATCGCGTATTGCCAGAACGCTGTGCCCCGCACGCTGGTGACGTCAGCACGCAGAGCCTCGATGGGTTGCTCGGCGACGACACGCTCGAGCCAACCAATGCCGATGTCGATCTTGGCGATCAAATCAGGCAGCGCGTGATACGCGTCTTCGTCCAGGACGCGGTCCCACTTGCGCTCCGGGCTACCTAACAGATGGTGTTCCCAGGCGATCGGCCGGGGAACGTTGCCATCGGGCCATAGCATTGCACCGCATCGTCGGCTGGTGAACACCAGTGCGTCCCAGCCAATGTGCGAAACCTGGCGGCGGATCGACCACCACATCCACTCGTTGTCCGGGTGGGTGTCGTCAAAATCGAGTTGCTCAGCTGTCAGGCCAGCGGTTTCGATCTCGATCCAGTCAATGAGCCGTCGATAGGGCGGCATGGCTCGGACCGACTCGTCTTCGGGCATCTCGACAAGGTTGAGATCGCTCACGATACAAGAGACCGTAGTTGGAATTTTTGGATCTTGCCACTGGGGGTCATGGGGAACTCGTCGACGATAATGAGCGCTTCGGGCCAGAACTGCTTGGTTACCTGGTGTTCGTCAAGGAAGTTGGTGAGTGCGACAAGGGTCGGCGGGTCGCCGTGGGGGAGTACGACTGCACAGCCCACCTCGCCCAGCCGAGGGTGAGGTTTTGCGATGATGGCCACGTTGATGACATTGGGGTGTCGCAACAGCACATCCTCGACTTCCTTCACCGGAATGTTCTCGCCGCCGCGGATGATGATGTCCTTTGTCCGGCCGCTGATGGACAGGTAGCCGTCGTCGTCCAGGATTGCCCGATCGCCGGTGTCGAACCAGCCGTCACGGAAGCATGATTCGGTCAACTCGCGGCCTTGGGCATATCCGACGAATATCTCGGACCCCTGAAACTGCAGGTCGCCCTCGACGCCTGTATCTACTGGAACTCCTGATTCATCCACCACTCGCACCAGGTTTCCAGGCAGGATGAGCCCGTCGGTGGAGAGCTTGTCAAAGGGGTCATGTCGTTGACCAATGGTCGATAGCCCCGTCTCGGACATGCCCCAGCCCGGCAGCACAATGCATGGCAGTTCATCGCGTGCCCGCTCGAGTACCGGCAGAGGAATGGGTGCTCCGGCGCAGACGAATGACTTGAAGCTTGATAGGTCACGTTCGGTGAGTCCCTCGACATCAAGCAGATCGGCCAGGAACGGGGTGGCGCCCATGGATGCCTCGATGTGATGGCTTTCGATCTGCTGGGCGAACTCGACGGGGTCCCAGACCTCTTGATAGACGACGCAGCCGCCTGCAGTGATGGGTGCTCGCACGCCATAGAGGTAACCAGTTTGGTGCGCCAACGTAGAGGCCATATGAAACACCGAACAGTCGGGAGCGACTCGATCGAGCCACAGGTCACTCGTCGCGTTCAGGGTGTTCTGCGTGTGCATGACGCCCTTTGGCTGGCCTGTTGTCCCCGAGGTGAAGATGAGCTCGCACACGTCGTTGACGCTGGGCCGCATGAGATCGAGTGCTTGGTCGCTCAACAATGAACCGGCACCAGTCGCAAGAAGCTCGGACCAGGCCATGGTGTCTGGCGATGTTGTTGGTGGGGGTGAGGCGTCTGACGAGGTGGTGTTACTGGTTGGAACTCGAACAATCGTCTGGACCCACGGCGCTTGTTCTCGTAACGCGACGTGCATATCGGCCAGGGCGAAGCCACGGAAGCTGTCGACGGTGACCACAACGGTGGGCCGAGCAAGCTCGGACATGACAGCCACCTCGTTCGTCCGAAAGATCGGTGCGATGGGGTTGACGACTGCGCCAATGCGCTCGATTGCAAGAACGAGGAGCAAGAACTCGCGCTGGTTCGGCAGCTGAATTTGGACGACGTCGCTTTGTCGAACGCCGATCTCGACCAGGCCACGCGTCAGGTGATCGACCTGGATCTTGGCCTCACGCCACGTCATTGTTCCCTGACGGTCGATGACGATTGGACTGTCAGCGCGTGTTTCCGCGTGTTTGGTGAATCGATCGACGAGGTGGACGTTGGGCCAGACGCCGGCTGCGTCCATCGCCGAGATTCGCGCCTGTGTGAGTGTCGTCTCAAAGAACATGCACCAGCATTGCCCATTTGGTGGCGGCGCGCCTAGTAACCGGCGTCTGTTGCAGCCAATTGAACAGGCCATGCTCGTGATAGTGACGCCTTTGGTTCTGGGTTAGCTTGTGCAATGAGCGATCTTGAGATTGGTGTGTTGTTTGGTACCGACCGCATGAGCGGTGCCGATTTCATCGGCTTTGGCAAACGGGTTGAATCGGCCGGTCTTCACTCAGTTTGGCTGGCTGAGCTCTTTGGCCGAGAGCCGTTCGCAGCGGCGGCGGCGCTTCTGGCCAACACCGAATCACTGGTTGTCGGTACGGCAATCGCGAACATTTATGGTCGTGACGCAGTCGCGACCGCAGCGGCGTCGGCCACATTGGCCGAGCTCAGTGGGAACCGTTTCCACCTTGGCCTCGGAGTGTCCAACAAGGGTTTGGTGGGTATGCGCGGCCATGACTGGCAACCCCCGGTGCCGTTGCTTACCGGCTACCTCGACCAGCTGGCATCGGCCAAGATCGACGTTCCGGCCAACGAGTATCCTGTGCTGGTCGCGGCGCATGGGCCAAAGATGTTGGCTGCGGCATCGGCCGGCGCCGATGGTGTCTTCACCTATCTGATGAACCCTGAGCACACCGCTCGCACCGTTGCGTCCGTAGCTGATACACCAACACCCACCATGGTGTCACCCATGATGATGTGTCTACGTTGCCTGGACGCTAGCGAGGCCCGATCGGTTGCTCGAAAGGCAATCGCCTATTACCTGACGCTCGGCTACTACCACCGAGCGTGGCGGACTCTCGGCTTTGACGACGCTGACTTTGTCGGTGGCGGAAGCGACCGTCTGGTCGATTCGATCGTCGCGTGGGGATCTATGGACGCCATCCAACACCGGCTTGCTGCCCAGGCCGATGCCGGGGCGAGCCGGGTCATCGTCGTCCCACTGAATGCTGCCGGCGGAGGCCACCCGGACTGGAACTTGCTACGCGAACTTGGTGCTAGTGCCACTATGTCGTTAGCTGATTAGGGAAACAATGCCCGTGGTGGTCACGCTTTTGGCGGCTCGGAGGGTGAAAGATTTGTTTTCGACGGTCGAGTTCGACCGTGGCCATGTTGGCTTGCGGTACTTACCAGGCGCCAGAAGCTGCATCGCCCCACAAAGGCCGCTTGTGTGAGCGTCGCAGAGTAGCGTCCCAGAGATATGTCCGCACCGACCGATCATGCCGATGCTGATCTTGACGACGGGTACAAATGGCGGGCCTTTGGTGCCATAGCGCTTTCGTTCTTCACCATGGTGATGACGATGTCGATGGTCTTCGTTGCGCTGTCGGCAATTGCGGATGACTTCGGTGTCTCGCTTCGCTCTGCCAGCTGGGTAGTGATCAGCGAGGCGCTCGTGATCAGTGCGCTGTTGTTGCCAATGGGTCGCTTTGCCGACATCGTCGGCCGCAAGAAGATCCATATGACCGGCCTGGCCATATTTGCACTCGGTGCAGTCCTGGTGGCGTTGGCGCCGACGTTCTGGGCGCTGATTCTGGCTCGCGTTGTGATGGCAACAGGTAACGCAATGAGCCAATCGGTTGGCACCGCTATGGTCGTTGCGATATTTCCGGTGGCCGAGCGAGGCAAGGCAATCGGCAGTCAGACAACAGCAGTTTCGGTCGGCGGAGCTTCGGGACCGATTGTGGCTGGGCTGCTGCTCGAGGTCCTGCCATGGGAGGCGTTGTTCTTACTACTACTCATTCCGGTAAGTGTCGCCTTCGTCGCTGCCTACTTCCTGCTTGATGAAGAGCGAGTCAGCGCCGGACGCGATCAGGTCGATGGCGGTTTCGATTGGGGCGGCTCGCTCTTGTCGGGTCTGATGGTGGTCGTGTTGGTGCTGACCATCAACAACCCATTCGGCGTGTCATGGTTCTCACCGGTCATCGTGGGCGGGGTGATGCTCTTCGGCGGGCTGCTGACAGCGTTCATCCGTTGGGAGCTGGGCCGTGACGATCCCATGTTGCAGCTGCGGCTGTTCAAGATTCCGACGTTCAGGCTTGCGGTCGGCACTAGGTTGTTGGGCTTCATGGGGTCAACAACGACCCGTTTCCTATTACCCATTTTCTTGATCAGCCTTCGAGGCATGACTGAAGGTGCGGCCGGAGGTCTGCTGTTTCTGATTTCGCTTGGCATGGGAATCTCCGCGCAATCGTCTGGACGGTTGTCTGACCGGGTTGGCACCCGTCCGTTCACGATCGCTGGTTTGGGGCTTCTGGCCGCCACAGGACTAGCGATGGGATTCATGACGGCCACAACGAACATGCTGTATCTCGCAGTGATTGTCTTCATCTCCGGTCTGGCGAATGGAATGTGGAACGTGCCGAATAACTCGACGATTCTTGGCTCGGTCCCGCCCGCTGATCTGGGCGTGATTGGAGCCTTCACGAACCTGACCCGCACCCTGGGGAACGTCTTTGGCCAAGCGATTGCCTCCACCGTGGTGGTTGCGGTGATGGTGTCACAAGGCTTTGACATTGCGCTTAAAGACATCGACGACATCGCTGGCGCCGACCGTGCGTTCACCGACGGTTGGCGATTCGCTCACTTCCTGCTGACCGGTTATGCACTCGCTGCGCTCGCACTGGCACTACGGACCAAACCTGTCGGGCCGGTCGGGCCAAGCCCTCTGAAACCAGTCATTGAGACAAGGAGATGTTGATCTCGGCTGGTCAGGAAGATGGAGCGACTCGGTCCCACGATCGGCTTCAGGGCTAAGGTCTGATTGGTGGCGACTGACGGCGTACAAGGTGCGCGATATCTAGAGCGGTTCCCGGCCATGGCTTCGTCGGACTTCCGCCGATTGTTCGTCAATGGGTTTTTCACCACCGGGTCACGGTGGACGCAGGTGTTAGCTCGTGGCTGGCTTGTGCATGATTTGAGCGACGGTTCGACAAGCGCTGTCGGCTGGGTGACCTTCGCAAGCTTCATACCCTTCGTTGTAGTCGGACCAATTGCTGGTGCGATCGCCGACCGGTTTGACCGGCGGCGGTTGCTAATCGCCGGCACCGTGTTTGGTCTGATCGGGGCGATCTTTCTTGCGGTGATTACGATTGCTGATGTCGTCAAGGTCTGGCATGTGATTGCGCTGGCCTTCGCTACGGGCGCTGCTCAGGCGGCGACGGTGCCGACGCGACAGGCGCTGATCGCCAATGTTGTGCCGAAGGAGCATTTGTTGAATGCCGTGGCGCTCGGAGGGATATCGAGACACGGATCACGCGTCGTGGGACCTTTGTTCGGCGCAGCCCTGCTCGCCAGGCTAGGTCCCGGGTCGGTGTTTATCTTTTCGGCCGTCCTGCTCGTACTGGGACTGATCGAGGCAATACGGGTCCAATACCGGTCGGTTGTCGAGCCGTTGGCCAACGCAGAGAGTCGACAGCCAGCGCGGGTGGTCGACGAGATGCGCAATCTTGCAGCAGACCTTGGTCACGCGGCCCATTATGTGGGTAGCGATCGACGGTTACTCACGGTCATAGGTTTGGTTGCGGCGCACTGCAGCTTCACTATGTCCTTTGACTCGATGATGCCAGCAATGGCAGAAAAGATCGGCGGGGGATCGACGCTCTATAGCTCGATCCTGGTCAGTCTTGGTGCCGGCGCGATCGTCGGCACGCTGTGGGTATCGCAGCTTCACGCCGAACGAACACGTGGCACTATGTTCGCTCTTATGGGTCTTGGTTCTGGTCTGGCCATGGTCCTGATGGGGTTTGCGGCGACTCCCTTTGTAGTCATCGCTGCGGCCGCCCTGGCAGGGCTCACCCAAGCGAGCTATATGACGATGTCGGCCACACTCGTGCAGAGCATCGTCACCGACGAATTCCGCGGACGAGTTATGTCGGTGTACATCATGATCGCCGCTGGGCATATGGCAATTCTCAACCTTGGCTATGGACGTATCGCAGAAGTGATCGACGTTCGGCTGTTGCTCGTCGTTCCGGGTCTTTTGTGGTTGGCCGTCTTTGCTGTCGCCATGGGATTGGTGCCAGGCGTTCGAAGCTTGGTTCGTCGTGGACGATTCGCATCGATGGAGCCCGCCCTTGTGGCGGTATAGGAATACCGCAGCGGGGAGCTGATATGGCCGATCCAACAATCGAGGTAGTGGCCGGTGGTCCGACACCTAGCAAGGCCGCGCCGGTCGTGCTGGGTGCGGTCGCATTCGGTAAGCCAAAACCGACTACCCGGGACCATCCACTTTCCGGTGACGAGTCCTGCAACGCGCTGCTTGGCGCCTTTCACGCATCTGGTGGACGCGAGCTTGATACATCGCGGGTGTACCAGAACGGTAACTGCGAAGAAGTTATCGGGCGCATACCCGCCGGCCCGTCGGTCCGAGTCGGCACAAAATATCATCCCTCGTTGGAGGGCGGACCAGTCCAGCAACTCGAGCAGTCGCTGCACGCCCTGCAACGGGACTCGGTGTCGATTTACTACATCCATATGCCGTCGACTGAGATCCCGCTGGAAGACACATTGGCCGAGATCAATCAGTGCCACGCTGCCGGGCAGTTCGAGGAGTTCGGCCTTTCCAACTTCCCCGCCTGGCAGGTGGTTGAGATCGCCCAATACTGCCAAGCGCAGGGATACGTGCTGCCAACCGTCTATCAGGGGGTCTACAACGCGCTGAACCGGACTTCGGAGTACGAACTGGTGCCAGTGCTACGAAATTATGGGATCAAGTACTACACCCACGGATCTTTGGCCAGCGGCTTTCTCACTGGTAAGTACCGTCGGGGTGTTGATCCCGTCAGAGGGCTTGATCGGTTCGCCCAATCGCGACGCATTCAGCAGTACCAGGAGCGTTACCTGCACCGCGACGAAATGTTTGATGCCCTCGACGCGATCACCGAAGCAGCGGTGGCGGCAGGTCTGACAACACTGGAGGCGGCTGTGCGATGGACCCAGCACCATTCAGCTGTCGACGGTGCGCTTGGCGATGCTGTGCTGATCGGCGTGTCGCGGCGGGAACAACTAGAGCCGATTATGGCTGCGTCGAACAACGGCCCGTTGCCGTCTCCGGTGGTTGATGCGTTTGAGGTGGCCAACGGGCTCGTCAAGATGCGTTCGGAGTATTACCTGCAATACCCGTATCCGAAGGAAGGCAGCCCCTGGCGGTCTCGGCTCAGGTGAAGCCCTCGCCGGGTCCTGAAAAACGCATACCGCACGTCTCAACGACTATTCATCGCCGCTCCCTGCGTTGTCGAAACCGGCATTGTTGAGCGCACTACTAGGGCAGGTATGGCAGTGCCGCTGGTCCGAGTTGGGTGGCTAAGACCTTTTGTGCATCGGCTACGAATTCGGTCAGCATCATGCGGGTTTCGGCGGGGTCGATGATGTCTTGCCCGGTGGCCTCGGCGGTCCGGAATGGTGAGGCCAAGGCATTGAGCCGGTCTTCAATTTCCTGTTGTTTGGTCTGCGGGTCATCGGCGTCGGCGATCTCTCGACGGTATGCGGCCGCGGTCCCACCGGCGATGTGCATTGAACCCCAGCGAGCCGTGGGCCAGCAGTAGCGACGGAACATACCGGAGGGTCGATGATGGCATTGGCCAGCAACCCCATAGAGCCTTCGCAGGACGACGGTCAGCCATGGCATTCTGGTCATGCAGGTCATGGCCACCATGCGGGCGCCAGCGCGTTCGATGCCTTCTTTCTCTGACTCGATTCCGACATGGAACCCTGGCTCGTCGGCCAGGGAGATGAGCGGCAGGTGGAAGGTGTCGCACAGCTGCATCAACCGCATGGCCTTGCTTCCGGCGGCGACACTTGTAGCTCCACCGTGGAACTTCGGATTGTTGGCCATGACCCCAACGGGGTACCCGCCGAGCCGAGCAAGGCCGGTGATCCGAGATCGACCGAAGTCCGGAGCGATCTCGAAGAACGAGTCACGGTCAAGCACAAGATCGAGCAGCTTGCGGGTGTCGTGAATACGGCGTGGGTTGTCTGGCACCAGGTCGCGCAGCTCGGGCTCTAACCGATCGATGGGGTCCTCACTCGGAACGTAGGGAGCCATTTCATAGACACTGGAAGGCAGGTAGGACAGGAACCGCCGGACCTGCGCAAGCGCGTCTTGCTCAGACGTCGCCAAGTTGTCGATACAGCCGCTGATCCTGGTGTGGATCTCTGGCCCGCCCAGATCTTGCTTGGTGACCTCATATCCCAGAGCTGCCTTGACCACCGGCGGCCCTCCGGGGAAGATCTGGCTGGTGCCGTCGACCATCACATTCCAGTGAGCCATGCAAGCGTTCACCGCAGGCAATCCAGCGACTGAGCCCATCACTGCCGAGACCACAGGCACCTGGTTGAGCAGCAGCACGTCGGACTGGGTGAATGAATTGCCGTCAGGCAAATAGGTGCGCCCCATCTCCTCGAATCCGCGGACGCTGCCCCCGGCTGCGTCAAGCAACCGGACGAACGGCAACTGCCATTCCCGGGCCCGCTCCGCTGGTCGGAGTTCCTCGCCGAGCCCACCTTGACCGCTGGCGGAGCCTCCACGGACAGTGAAGTCACCCCCACTGACCACGACCTTGCGGCCGTCGATCATGGCCATGGCGTTCACCTCGCCCTTCGGCGTGAAGTCGACCAGTTCGTTGTTGTCGTCATAGCTGGCCTTCCCGCGCAGCGCTCCGAACTCTCGCAGTGAGCCGGGGTCGACCAGCAGATCAAGCCGCTCACGAACAGTCAGCTTTCCTCGACCATGATGAAAGTCGACCGATTCTTGGCCGCCCATTTGCAGGCCCATTTCGCGCCGACGTCCCAGTTCTTGTCCATCGTTACTCATGAGCCACACTAAGTCTGTCTCCAGAAATCGAACAACCAGTCACACATCTCGACCTACGGCCTACCCGTGACGAATCGCTGTCAGGTGTTGATGCGGCGTGGGCCCAGCGGAGAAGCTTTTCGCTCTACAAGTCCTGTAGAGCGGAGAGGGTGCGGAGAGCTGCTTGTGCCAGTATCGACATATGGGGAATGTGATGCAGCGAGGACCGGACCTGGATGCAGTGGTGGTTGGAGCCGGATTTGCCGGGCTCTACATGTTGCACGCGCTGCGCAAGGCCGGTTTCAAAGCGCGGGTCTTCGACGCTGCACCCGAGGTCGGCGGCACATGGTATTGGAATCGGTACCCGGGTTGTCGGTGCGACATCGAAAGTGTGCAGTACTCGTTCCAGTTCGATGAAGCACTGCAACAAGAGTGGACGTGGTCCGAACGTTACGCAGGTCAACCGGAGCTGTTGGCTTACATCAAACATGTCGCCGACCGATTCGATCTTCGCAAAGACATCACGCTCGAAACACGTGTCGAATCTGCACAGTTTGATGCGGAAAATAATCAGTGGTCGATCACGACTACTGGGGCAGACACACGTGAGACGGTGACTGCTCGACATCTGATTCTGGGAGTCGGCTGTCTGTCTACCATCGAGATGCCAGAGTTTCCCGACGCCCAACTATTTCAGGGCGAGGTCATTCACACGGCCCGATGGCCACAAGTCGACATTGATCTTGCAGGCCAGCGAGTTGGTGTGATCGGCACGGGATCCTCGGGTATCCAGTCGATCCCTCTGATCGCCGAGCAGGCCGAGCATCTGTACGTGTTCCAACGAACGCCTAACTATGTCGTACCCGCTCAGAACCGGCCGATCCAGCCTGATGAAGCGGCGAGCATCAAAGAGACCTACGGCGAGCTACGGGCGGCAGCGTGGAAGAGTTTGAGCGCGTTCGAGTTCGAGCGGAACCCTGGCTCCGTATTCGACATGGACGAGGCTGACCGCGTCGCCAACTTCGAGAAGTATTGGGGGATAGGTGGCCTACCTTTCTTCGGGAGTTTCGGTGACCTACTCACCAACAAGGCCGCGAACGAAGTGGTCATCGAGTGGTGGAAAGGCAAGGTGCGCGAGATCGTCGACGATCCCCACGTCGCCGAGTTGCTGATTCCCAAGGCCGACATTTTCGGTGGCAAACGGCTCTGCGCCGGCACCAACTATTTCGAGACCTACAACCGCGACAACGTGACCCTCGTGGACCTGAGTGCGTTGGGCATCGAACGGTTCACCGAAACGGGTGTGGCCGCTGCTGGTCAGGAATACGAACTCGACACGATTGTGTGCGCAACTGGCTTCGACGCAATGACCGGAAGTGTCGTGCGCATGGACATCACCGGACTCGACGGCAAGAAGATCGCAGACAAGTGGGCTGAGGGGCCCCACAACTATCTCGGTATAGGGGTCGCAGGGTTTCCGAACCTGTTCAATATGCAAGGACCAGGTAGCCCGTCGGTCTTCGCCACGATGGTCACCGGTATTGAGCATCAGGGCGACTGGATCACGGACTGCCTCACGCACATGGTTAACGAGCAATACACCCGGATCGATCCGACACCGGAGGCAGAGGCCGCCTGGGTTGAGCGGGTCGCCCAAGTGGCTAAGCCGTCGCTGCGCTCGACCTGCGATAGCTGGTATATCGGCAGCAACATCGACGGCAAGCCTCGTGTGTTCATGCCCTGGATCGGGGGCTTCCCCGCCTATGTCGAGTCGTGTGACGAGGTTGCAGAGAACAACTACCGTGGTTTCGTCTTGTCCTAGAAGCAGGCCGTAGGTTCAGTGGCCCATGATTTCGCTGACCATGTCCGCATCGAGGCACGCCTCGATCACCACAGGTTGGCCCGGGGTCCGTGTGTTGATCGCTTCGGCTGCCGTCTCGAGGTCGCTGAGTTCGTTGACTTGCACGACACGGGCCCCGAGTGCTGACAGCACGCTCGGGAAGGCTGGCCAGTGATGCAACGACGCCTTGGTGTCCATTTCCTTGCGCCACAGCTGGATATGTTCGGCGCCGTAACTGCTGTCGTTGTAGAGCAACACGATCAGATCGAGGTTGTTCTCGACGGCGGTGTGGAACTCGGTCAACCCGCCCATCATGAAACCGCCGTCGCCAATGCAGAGCACGGTCGGACGACTAGGCCTGGCGATAGCCGCGCCAATGGCGTTGCTCATTCCCAGGCCGATAGCGGCGAAACCGTGGCTGGTGATCAGCGACGCAGGGTCAGGAACTGGCAGCGTCAGGGCCTGGCGCATGAAACGGCCGGCATCGACCACGACGGTGCGGTCGGTCGGGAGTATCTGGTCCATGCGGTGAGTGAACGTGCGTGGATCAATGGCGCCTTGACGGCTCAGGTCCTGGTGCGCAGACAGCGGGTCGAAGTCGGCCAAGCTTGCCGCAAGGTCCGGTGACGCAAAGTCCGACGGTTGGTGTTCGGCCTGATCCAACCAATCACTAATCGTTTCGGCAGTGCATTTTGCGTCGCCGACGATTCCGGCATCGATGGGTACGGTTGATCCGATTCGAGCAGGGTCCACATCACATTGGATAACTCGCTTGCCTTGCAGCAGGAGCCCATTGTCAGTCGTGTGTCGATTGAGGCTGGCCCCGAAGCTGATCACACAATCAGCAGAGGCGATGGCTTCGACTGCAGCAGCATGGGTCAGCGTGCCAAAGATGCCCAGGTCGCATGCGTCGTCTTTGAAGTAGCCAGTGCCGAGCACCGTGGTTGCCAGCGGTGCACCGAGCCGTTCGGCTAGCGCTACGAGTGCGTCGTGGGCCCCGGCCGATACGGCGCCACGGCCAGCGAGCACGAGTGGCCGGCTAGCACTGGCGAGGATGCCGACCGCTGCGTCGAGAGCAGCCGGATCCGGAGCTACTGCCGTTTGCAGTTCAATCCAAGGGTCGATCGGCCCAAGCTCCACGTCGTGTTCCCACTGGATATTCAGTGGCATATTCAGAACGATCGGGCGCTGTTCTGCGTGCGCTCGACGAACCGCCGTAGCTACATCATCAGCGATGGTGGCGGCTGACCGGACCGGCTCGAAGCCGGCCCCGGAAGCAACAACGATTGCTCGTTGATCGATCTTTTGGAGGTGATCGCGGGCCGCCACCGGCGTGTCGCCGGCAATGACGAGCATCGGCGTGCGGTTCCGGCATCCCTCAACGAGCGCCGTTAACGTGTTGGTCAGACCTGGACCATGTGTGATGGTTGCGACGCCGAGCCTGCCTGCGGCTCGGCCCCAGCCCTCCGCCATACAGACGGCGTTGGCCTCATGGGTGGCCGAGATGTATCGGAGCCCGTGGTTGCGCATCATGGACTCGGCAACGAAGAGATTCCCGTCACCCAAGACCCCGAACATGGTGTCGATGTTCTGGCCAGCCAGCGCTGCGGCGATCGCGTCTTGTCCCTGCATGATTCCGACGTTAGTCACAACCGCAGCATCGAGAGCTATCGCCGGTAGAGAAGCGGGGCCGCACACTTCGATGTAGCGGCGGCGAGCGTAAACGAATATCCAGGGTTGCGCACGGCCACTGGATGACACAGAATCAGCCGATGAGATTCGGCCTGAACACTGCGCCCCACGATGTGGGTCACGCCTCCGAGTCGACCGGCCCCGCTTGCGGCAAGGTGGCCGAGTGGTTCGACGCTCCAATGCTTGAGCGGCTCGCGCCTGTAGGAGCCAGCGTGCCGTCGACTTTGTAGCACCGCGTCGTATTGGGTACCTTCCAATTCCGAACTGTCTTGAACTTGAGTGAGTTTGTCGAGGTGTCGAGACCAACCCCATCAGAAGCAGGAGACGAACGATGAAACCGAACCCGTTCGACTATGTGCGTGCCACTTCGGTCGACCACGCGGTCGAGTTGTTGTCCTCTGCTGGCGACGCCAGGTTGTTAGCCGGTGGGCAGTCGTTGATGCCGGTGCTCAACCTGCGGCTCGGCGCACCGGAATTAGTTGTAGACATCAGCCGGGTCGACGAACTCCGTTCGCTCAAGCTCACGCCGAACCTTCGGATCGGAGCAGCCATGACCCAAACCGAGGTGGCCAACCATCCCGACGTGAACGACCGCTGGCCGATGCTCGTGGCAGCCATCGAGCAGATCGGTCATCCCCAGATCCGCAATCGCGGCACCGTGTGCGGCAGCCTGGCGCACAACGACCCACAAGCCGAACTGCCGGCGGTAGCGGTCGCACTCGAGGCAATCGTGATCGCCCGATCCGCCCAGCGTGAGCGGTCCGTAACGGCTGACGAGTTCTTCCAGGGAACGTTCACGACGTCGCTCGAAGCCGACGAGTTGATGACGGCGGTTGAGTTCCCCGAACCAATGCCAGGTCAGGGCTGGTCGTTCCGAGAGTTCTCTCGCCAGCCCGGTGACTTTGCGACCGCAGGGGTTGCCGCGGTCCTGCGACCAGATGCCGGCCGCGTTAAGAGTCGTGTAGTCGTTTTTGGTCTTGGCAATGGACCAACGCGAGCGACCTTGATCGAAGATGTGCTCAGTGATGCCGCTGGCCCTGACCTCGAACAGCCTGTCGTCGAGCGATGGGCAGCGACGCTTGATCCTTCTGACGATGCGCATACGTCGGCCCGTTCCAAGGTCCAACACGCGCAGAGACTGGTGATAGAAGCCGTGGCCGAAGCTTGGGGGCGAATGCCATGACCGACACAACGAATCAAACGAGCCCGGCTCGCCGGGCGCTAGCTCCGCCGGTTGCCGAGCCGACGGCCAGGCATGAAATTGCGGTCGAGATCAACGGTGAGACCATCGAAGCTGAGGTCGAGTCCAGATTGCTGCTGACTGACTTCCTGCGGGACCGTGTGCGGCTGACCGGCACACACATTGGCTGCGAACAAGGCTCGTGCGGTGCATGTACGGTCCTGCTCGACGATCTTCCCGTACGGTCCTGTCTCATGCTGGCCCCCCAGGTCGATGGTCGATCGATCCGCACTGTCGAGGGGCTAGCCGCGCCTGACGCTGCTCTTAGTCCGATGCAGCAGGCGTTCTGCGACCACCACGGGTTGCAGTGTGGGTTCTGCACGCCTGGTTTCTTGATGACCCTGACGAGCCTGGCCGAACGTGAAACTCCGGTCACGCTCGACGATCTCGACCACCATCTCGACAGTTCGTTCTGTCGCTGCACCGGCTATGTGAACATCCGGGCGGCCGCACGCCACGCGCTTGGTCTCGTAGAGCCGCAACTCGTACCAGAACCGATGCAGGGAGAGGGCTGATGACCAACGATCTCGAACAGCCCCAGGGATTCGTTGGCCGCTCGTTGCCGCGCATTGAAGACGATCGTCTTGTTCGCGGAGCAGGACGTTTCGTGGCCGATCTTCAGGTGGTCGACGCTGCCGAGGTGGCCTTCATGCGCAGCACGTACGCTCACGCCCGGATCCTTCGGCTGGACACCTCTGCGGCTCGTTCGATGCCGGGCGTTATCGCCGTGTACGAACCGTCTGACGTGGTCGACCGCATCAAGCCGCTCGTCAACGCCGAAGAGATGCGGGTTCCTCCCGGTATTGCAGAACTCGGGCCAATCAACAAGGTGCAACCAGCGCCGATTCTGGCTGGCGACGAGGTCAGCTATGTGGGCCAGCCCGTCGTCATGATCATTGCCGAGTCGCGGTATCTGGCCGAGGACGCGATCGAAGCGATTGACATCGATTATGAGGAACTGCCAGCGGTGGTCGATCTCGAAGCAGCCATAGCGCCGGGCGCTCCGCTGGTGTTGTTGGGCGAGGAGGACAACATCGGTGTGCACGTGCGCCATGGGAAGGGCGACGCAGCGAAGGCGATTGCAGACGCCGCAATTGTGGTGAGCGAGACATTCTCGACCCAGCGATATGTCTGCGCACCGATCGAGACACGTGGTCTGCTCGCCCAGAAGGATCCGTTCTCTGGTGGGCTGACTGTCTGGTCGACGACCCAGACACCTCACCGGGTTCGCGATCACATCGCGGAGTCGATCGGCCTCCCAGTCGACGATGTCCGGGTCCAGTCTGTCGACGTTGGTGGTGGTTTTGGCCAAAAAGGCATCCTCATCGTCGAAGAGTTGTTGATCCCGTTCGCGGCTCATGATCTGGGGCGACCGGTCCGCTGGGTGGCTGACCGCTATGAGAACCTGACCGCAGATGCCCACGCCCGCGAGCAAATACACGAGATCACCGTGGCGGCGGACAGCGAGGGCTGCCTCGTGGCAGTACAAGACCGGATCTTGGTCAATCTGGGTGCGCGGAACATGGTCGGACTCGTCGTGCCGTACAACGCGTTGTGTCACCTGCTCGGTCCCTATGACGTCGACAATGTCGACATCGAGACGACGGGGGTGCTAACGAATACCACTTTTACATCGCCTTACCGCGGTGCAGGCCGTCCCGAGGCGACCTTCGCTATGGAGCGTGCCATCGACACTATTGCGGCCAAGCTTGGGATGGAGCCGGCCGAAGTTCGGCGTCGTAACCTGATCGGCCCCGAGCAGATGCCGTACCGAACCGGCATGCTCGATCGACGCGGCTTACCGCAAGAGTATGACTCGGGCGACTATCCCGAAATGTTGGCTCGAGCGGTTGACATGATCGACCTACCGGCGGTCCGCGAGAAACAATTGTCGCCTAGGCTCGACGGCCGAGTACTCGGCGTCGGCTTTGCGATGTACCTCGAGATGACGGGTCTTGGTCCCTTTGAGGGAGCCAGGGTCGACGTGATGCCCTCGGGGCGGGTTCGCCTGTACACCGGTGCACCATCGCAAGGGCAGGGCCATCGGACCACGTTCGCCCAAATCCTCGCCGACGCGCTCGGAGTCGACATTGGTGATATTGATGTGATGGCTGGCGACACGGCCACCATTCCATATGGGGTCGGCACAATCGCTAGCCGGGCCTTGGTCACTGCTGGTAACGCGACCAGGCAGGCAGGCGAATTATTACACGAACGTATTCTCGATGCGGCTGCCGACGTTATGGAATCGAGTCGAGCCGATCTCGAGATGATCGGTGGCAAGATCAGCGTCGCTGGTACTCCGGCCAGGTCAATGTCGCTTGCTGAACTGATTCGAGCCGTACCAAAGCTCATCGGGGGCGACGGCAGCGACGGCTTGTCTGAGACGTCGTACTTCCAGCCGCCGAACTACGCGACCGCGAGCGGAGTCCATGCTGTGGTCGTGGCCGTCGATCCCGAGACTGGTCGGGTCGAGCTTGTTGACTACGTCGTCGTGCACGAAGCCGGCCGCATCGTCAACCCCATGATCGCCGACGCCCAGATCGTCGGCGGGGTCGCACAAGGCATCGGCGGCATTCTGTGTGAGCACATGGCATATGACGACAACGGCCAACCGCTCGCGGCGACATTTGCGGACTACGCAATGCCGCTGGCGAGCATGGTTCCCGATATCCGGCTTGATGAGATCGTGTGCCTGAGCCCGACGAACCCAATGGGAGTCAAGGGCCTTGGCGAAGGCGGGGCGGTCGGTCCTCCAGCTGCGATAGCGAATGCTGTTGAAGACGCGTTGCGTCGAGCTGGACACAGCGACGTGACGATAAGAACCGGGCCGCTCACCCCGGGCCGGGTACTCGACCTGTTATCGGCGGCGGAGTCCAGCAATAGATAGCGCCCCCAAGTCGTCAAAGGTTCAACAATGGGGCCTGCCAGAGAGCGGGCGAACTT
>MEHZ011467401.1_pt1 | contig 27851 bp, 29 predicted proteins | sample 897221 | NCBI WGS metagenome assembly MEHZ01 (sample SAMN05514161, study PRJNA337945) | marine metagenome | isolation source: marine surface water | place: Arctic Ocean | collected 2007-12-13
GTCGTGGGAGAGTTTGTCCCTGACTTGTCCCTCGTTCTCGGTATTGACGTTGAAGTCGGGCTGGCGCCCGCGAACCCCCGGAATACCGACACCGCCAGTCGCGAGGACCGGTTTGAGCGCATGGATATCGCATTCCACGAACGCCTACGGACCGGCTTTCTCTGCATCGCCCGCAACGATCCCGGCCGGTGTGCCGTAATCGACGCCGACAACCAACCTGACATTGTCGGCGCGGAAATCTGGAAAACGGTCGAAACTCGCCTCCAGCCAGAAATGCCGTCGTCATGAGTGACGAGCTGATCGATGCGATCGAGGCACCACGGCTGGAAACCGGCGATATTCTCGGTCATGACGAAGCCATTGCCGCCCTGAGCGACGCCAGAGAAAGCAGCCGACTGGCCCATGCCTGGCTGATCTCCGGGCCTGCCGGGATTGGCAAGTCGACCCTGGCCTGGCGCTTTGCCCGGCGGGTGCTGGCCGCAAGCGATGCGGCCATCGGAGCCACAGGCATAGAAACCGATCCCGCCCATCGCGATATCCGCCAAATCATGGCGGGGTCTCATCCGGATTGTCGCCTGGTACGCCGAAGCTACACCAAGAAGTCACCCTATCGGTTTCGCACCGAAATCTCGGTTGAAGACGTCCGCGAAGCAGGCACTTTCCTGCACCACACCGCCGGTCAAAGCGCCTGGCGGTGTCTGATTGTGGACGCGGCTGACCAGATGAACACAAACGCTCAGAACGCGTTGCTCAAAGTGCTGGAAGAGCCACCCCCGCGGACATTATTGCTGTTGATTGCCCACGCACCCTCGCGGCTGTTGCCAACAATCCGTTCGCGCTGCCGTACGCTGGCCTTGCGCCCGCTTGAACAGGCCCATGTAACCGAGATACTGGCCCGCAAGAACGCCACACTCAGTGCGGACGATCTGGCCATCATCTCAGATATCTCCGACGGTTCCCCCGGGCGCGCCCTTCAGCTGGCCCAGTCCGGCGGGCTCGAGCTCTATCGCGAACTCATGGCGCTGGTGGAGCCGCTTCCCACGCTCGACAGCGAACGCCTGCACGCGGCTTCGGACAAATTTGCCGGGGCCGCCGGCGAAGCCAGCTACCGCACATTTCTCGAAATACTGAAGTGGTGGCTGTTGCGCCACATTCGCGAAGGTGCGACATCACGAGGGCAGGGCGCGCTGGACCCCTGGCTGGCGGCATGGGAAAAGATCGACGAACTTGTCGGTCGCGCCGATAGCGTTAATCTTGATCGCAAGCAGGTTGTTCTGAATACATTTTTCGAGCTGTCCGCCGCCGCACGGGGATAGCTGCCGGCAAAGGTGCTGACGCAAATGCATTTACTTCTCAAATTCCTAAAACCTTTGACCTGGCTCCTTTGGGGCATGATCGGGATCGGGATGCTCGATCACTTTATTCTTGAACCGCGAGGCCTCAATTTCCTGCCCGAAGGCGTCCTCGACTGGCTGATCATTCTGTTGTGGCCGGTGCTGCTGGCAGTCTGGTTCGGCTGGAAGGAAAGTGAAAAACAGAAGGTCCGAGACCTTCAGGCCAAAGATCAGACCGAAACGCCCGACGCGTAACGGCTGTCCACTGAACGTATCAAAGGTTTTTATGTCGTGGCATCAAGCCCTTACTACCTGACAACGCCGATTTACTATGTGAATGACCGACCGCATATCGGCCATGCTTATACGACGCTGGCCTGCGATGTGCTGGCGCGGTTTCACCGGCTCGACGGGCGCGACGTCCATTTTCTGACCGGCACGGACGAACACGGCCAAAAGGTCGAAAAATCAGCCAACGCCGCCGGGATCGACCCGCAGACCTTCACTGACAATGTCAGCGAGAACTTCCGCAACCTTGCCGCGGATATGAATTTCTCAAACGATGACTTCGTCCGCACCACCGAAGCGCGCCACCTTCGCGCTGCCCAGGGTATCTGGCGCGCCATCCAGGCAAACGGACATATCTATCTTGGTTCTTATTCCGGCTGGTACGCTGTCCGCGATGAAGCATTCTACGGGGAAGGCGACCTCGAGGAGAACGAGGTGGGCCAAAAAGTAGCCCCGACCGGCGCCGAAGTGGAATGGGTGGAGGAGCCCAGCTATTTCTTCGATCTGTCGAAATGGCAGGAGCCGCTGCTCCAGTTCTACAAGGACAATCCCGACTTCATCGGTCCCGACACACGGCGTAACGAGGTCATCAGCTTCGTCGAAGGTGGATTGCGCGATCTTTCCGTCAGCCGTACGAGCTTCAAATGGGGTATCCCGGTTCCCGATGACCCGGATCACATCATGTATGTGTGGCTCGACGCCCTGACCAACTACCTGACAGCTGTTGGCTATCCGGACGAAGAGAATCCCGATTATTCAAAGTTCTGGCCTGCCGATCTTCATATGGTGGGAAAGGATATTGTCCGCTTCCATGCAGTCTACTGGCCGGCTTTCCTGATGGCAGCCGGGCTGCCGTTGCCTAAACGCGTGTATGCCCATGGCTGGTTGCTCAACAAGGGCGAGAAAATGTCCAAATCTCTCGGCAATGTGGTGCTGCCCGAGGATCTGGTCGGCCAGTATGGCCTCGACCCCGTGCGTTACTACCTGCTCCGCGAAGTACCGTTCGGTAATGACGGCTATATCAGCCACGAAACCATGGTCGCCCGGATCAATGGTGACCTGGCCAATGATATCGGCAATCTGGCTCAGCGTTCTCTGTCGATGGTCGCCAAGAATTGCGGCGGCACGGTTCCCACTCCCGGTGCTTTCAGCCCAGAGGATGAAGCGATGCTCGCAGCTGCACACGGTGCGCTTGAGTTGGTCCGCGAGGAGTTCGACAAGCAGGCCTTCCACCGGGGGATTGAGGCAATTTGGAAAGTCGTGGGTGACGCCAACCGTTACGTGGATGCCCAGGCGCCCTGGGCGTTGCGCAAAACCGACCCCGATCGCATGGCCACCGTGCTTTACGTGATGGCGGAAACCATTCGTCATCTCGCCATCTTGGTGCAGCCGATCATGCCGGGTTCCGCTGCCAATATGCTCGACCAGCTGGCCGTTGACCCTGAGGCCCGCGACTTTGCACATCTCGGATCGGATCATGCGCTCGCGAGCGGCACCGAACTGCCCAAGCCAAGCCCGGTCTTTCCGCGCTATGTCGACGAAGAAGCGGCAGACTGAACGATGCTTGTCGATAGCCATTGTCACCTTGATTTCAAAGACTTCGAAGGTGAACTTGACGATGTTGTTGCCCGCGCAGGCGCTGCAGGTGTGGGCACCATGGTGTCGATTTCGACCCATCTAAGTAAGTTCGAGGGCGTAAAGGCGGTTGCCGAACGGTTCGACAATGTCTGGTGCTCGGTCGGGGTGCATCCCCACCAGGCTGGCGAAGAAGGGGTCGATAGCCCCGATCGTCTGGTGGAACTGGCCCAGCACCCAAGGGTGGTCGGCATTGGGGAGTCCGGGCTCGACTACTACTACGACAACTCCCCGCGTGACCGTCAGCAGATTAGCTTTCGTGCCCATATCGAGGCAGCCCGGGAGACAGGATTACCGTTGATCGTCCATGCCCGCGACGCCGATGAAGACGCCGCCGACATCATGCGTGATGAAATGGAGAAGGGGGCGTATACCGCCGTCATGCACTGTTTCTCCAGCGGACGAGGCCTCGCAGAAGCAGCTCTGGAGATGGGCATGTATATAAGCTTCTCCGGCATCCTCACCTTCAAGAATGCCCAGGAATTAAGAAATATCGCCCGGGATGTGCCTGAAGATCGCATCCTCGTAGAAACCGATTCCCCGTTCCTTGCACCAATCCCCAATCGCGGGAAACGCAACGAGCCGTCTTTCGTCGCCCACATAGCCGAAGTTCTGGGTCCAGTCCGGGGCATGGACCGGAACGCGCTGGAAACCGCCACCACCGACAATTTTTTCCGCCTGTTTTCGCGCGCCCAACGGCCCGCAGCCAGCATTTAGACCGGAGCAGGGGCGTCCAATGCGTATTACGGTCCTGGGTTGTGGAAGTTCGGGCGGTACGCCGCTCATTGGGCCTGATGGCTGGGCCGATATCGACCAATCGAACCCGAAAAACCGCCGCCGGCGACCCTCCATCGTGGTCGAGACGGGCACCGCCAATATCCTGGTCGACACATCACCGGATCTGCGTGAACAGCTCATATCAGCAGAAATCTGGGATATTGATGCGATCCTCTACACCCATGCCCATGCGGACCACGTCAACGGGATCGATGATATTCGGCCGCTCAATTATCGACATGGTGGCCCGATCGATGCTTATGCCAACGCCGAGACCCTAGCGATGCTGCAGGAACGCTTTGCTTATGTGTTTGAGCCGTATCCGACGCCGCAACCGCAATTCTGGCGCCCTTGTTTGGTGCCACGCCTGATCGACGGGCCGCTTGCTCTGGGCGGGCTGAACATACAGTCATTCCGGCAGGAACACGGGCGGATGCCTTCACTTGGCTTTCGTTTCGGGCCGTTTGCCTACTCAACCGATGCCAAATCCATGTCGGAAGAGGCTTTTGGCATTCTCGAGGGGGTGGATACCTGGATCGTCGACGCGCTGAGCGAAACCCCGCATCCGACCCATAGCCATCTCGAACAGACCCTCGAATGGATCGAACGGGTGCGCCCACGCCGGGCCATTTTGACTCATCTTAGTCACCGGATGGATTACGAAATCCTGCGCGGTAAACTACCCGCAGGCGTCGAACCGGGGTTCGATGGCATGGTGATCGAGATTCCCGAGTGATGTGCCCGCACACCACTTCGCAGATTCGCCGTCCGTTGCTAGGCTGACACCAACCAATACCGCTCACACCCCAAGGAGGGTGACCATGGCTAAAGAAATCATCTATGTCGGAGATCCGATGTGCTCCTGGTGCTGGGGGTTTTCTCCGGTTCTGAAACAAATTCAGCAGGACTACAGCAAGGACGCGCCGCTGCGGCTGATCGTTGGTGGGCTGCATGCCTTCGACACGGACCCGATGAACGATCAATACAAGGCGACCATCAAGCATCATTGGGAGCAGGTCGCCGAGGCCAGCGGTCAGCCGTTCAACTATGCGTTTTTTGAGCGCGAAGGCTTTGTTCTCGACACCGAACCAGCCTGCCGTGCCACGGTGGTGGTCCGGAACATGAACCCGGACGTGCTGTTGCCATTCTACGAGCGCATCCACATGGGTTATTACGTCGAAGATACCGACACGACCAAGCTCGAGACGTTCGTGGATTACGCCGAAAAGGAAGGCCTCGACGGGTCAGTATTTGCCGCGGCCTTTGAAGCTGAGGCTACCAAGCAGGAAACCATGGACGATTTCGCCTGGTGTCAGAAAACCGGCGTCACGGGATTTCCAACTGTCGTCTTGCGCGAAGACACCACCATGGCGGCGCTAACGGTCGGCTATCAGCCGTTCGACACCATCAAGCCGGTGCTGGATGCCTGGGTGTCGGGTGATCTGAGCGTCAAAAAGCAGGTTGAGGCAGCTCAGAGCAACGACAGCAGTCAGAAGGTCCACTAATTCCTTCAACAACATGCTGAAGCAAATGACGGGCAGAGGCACACAGCTGGGTTAGAGATAAGCATTCGTTGATAAACCTTTATGGACCTAAATCGTAAGATACTGAACTATATAGATATACAGTATTTAACATAATATATATTATGCGCGTTAATCTACATTCCTATTTCGCCGCCTTCTTCGTCGGATCAACCCGGTACAGCATGAACCGCGCGAGCGATCGCTTGATCAGACACAGATATGGCCGCATGGTCGATCACCAGGTAGATCACAATCCCCGAAACTGCTTCGTACAGATCATCCAAAATCTCACCCCCATCGATCAGAGTCAGTAATCCTTGTCGCCGTGGCCAGAATAACCGAGACCGCAACCGCCAGAATCAGGGTCTTGTTGATCGCCGGATGGGTGATCGCATTCGTACATTCGATCCCATCGAACACCGGATAGAAACGGTTAAGACCAAGCTGGCGCGGGTTAAACACCGCCCAGCCGAGCCGCGCCACGATGATCACCCCGACCGCATAGCCCAATCAGTCATGGATGAAACCGAAATCACCGGAGAAATAGGCCAGCAAGGTGAGTATCGGGAGGGTCGCGTGATAAACGCGGATTTTGTGCATGAGAGACATATTCGGGCACCACAAGCTTCAATAAGAACCAATCAGAACGTTTTCACCTCCCCTGCTCCGCCATACGCCATCCAGCCGCCATCCACAAACAGCGTTTCGCCGGTGATGAAGGACGCCCAATCCGAGGCCAGGAAGGCGATCGCCTGCCCGACTTCGTCGGGTGTTCCCAGTCGGTCGAGCGGCGTCCGACTGTTGATCCGGTCCGTGTCAATTTTGTCCTGCTCGATCAGCCCGGCGATCATTGGCGTGGCGATATAACCCGGGCCGACGGCGTTCACCCGCACGCCATACTGGCCCCATTCGCAAGCCAGCTCCCGGGTTAGCGCCACAATCGCGGCCTTGGAAGGCCCATAAGCGGTGCGCCTCGGCCAGCCACCAGGGCCATTGACCGAGGCAATATTGACGATCGTGCCACTTGCCTGAGGCACCATGATCCGGCCCGCCGCGCGGCAAATCTGGTAGGTGCCGCGGAAATTCACGTCCATCACCCGCTGCCAGGGTTCCATCTCGCGTTCGAGGGCGTATTTGACCTCATCAACAAGGCCGGCAGAGTTTACGACAATGTCCAGTCCGCCCAGCGCGGCGGCGGCCGCGGCCACCATGTCCTCGACCTGGTCCTCGTTGGACACATCACACTCGAATGTCGGGCACCCGTCAAAAAGTTCGGACTGAGCTGCCAGACCGTCCGAGTTAACGTCGGACAAGGCAATATCAGCTCCTAAATCTCGTAATATTCCGGCTGTCGTCGCACCGATTCCGCTCGCACCGCCGGTTACGAGTGCCTTCTTGCCCTCAAGTGAAAAAGCCGCAATCGCCATAATGTTCCCTCTTCGCTAACCCTATTCAAGTCGGCAATTGGAACACTCGCAATGATGAGAGGCAAGATGGGCTGGCTTATCCGAACCGGATATCGTCGGACCAGACCCGTTCGAGGCCGCGCAACAGGGCCCAGGCGCCATCGATGCGCTCCACATCCGCACTCAGGGAGTCGGAATGGCGGGCTTCCATATCGGCCAAAGATTTACAGAGCGCGTTGCCCTTTTTCGTGGCCTTGATCCGGACCGAACGGCGATCCCGCTCGGAACGCGCCTGCTCGAGGTATTCAGTGTCGACCAGATGGCGCATATTGTAGGTGACGTTGGAGCCTATGTAGTAGCCCCGGTCGACCAGTTCGCGGATTGATACTTCCGCATCCTGCACGTTCATCAACAACAGCGCCTGCACGGCATTGATGTCGTCGATCCCCATTTGGCTGAGTTCATAGCGGATCACGTCCAGATAACGACGGTGCAACCGCTCAATCAGGCGGGTGATGTCGGTATAGGAGGCCGCGGCCGTATTTCCAGATGCATCAGGCATAAACCCATCATGCGCGACGATTCTTAACGGGGGGTTATCAGTATTTTGCATTCGACCTATTCCGCCTGCAGAGCCAGGATTGCCGTGCGTCGCGGACGGTAAACCGGCTGATAGTAAAGCCGCCGGCCAGGATCAGGGAGGCCAGCAACACCGGTTGAAAGTCGAAATAGACTTCGGTGATCACCAGTCCCTCCCCCTCATCAACATTGAAACTTGGCGGGAGTACCGCGCTGTCTCCCGGGGCGCCGACCTGGCTTGCCTGCAGGACACTGCCGCCGCCAACCTGCTGCCAAAGCACTTCCGGGCCGGTATCTTCCCCGGTCACGGACGTGACAATGATATTGCCGTCGGCAAACAGGTCGAACGGGACCCCGAGCTGGCCCGCGGCGGCGAAATAATCGTCGAAATCGCCTTCGTCCAAAGCTTCGGCCCGGGCAACGAGATCGCCCACAAAGGTGGTCACCCGTTCCATTTTCTGGTTCACGAGTGCAAACCGGGCGAATTCGAACCCGCCCATCAGCATCCCGAGCATCACCGGCATGGCGAACGCGAATTCGAGCATCGCCCCGCCCTGAGAATTACGTATAAACCTTTGAATTAGCGCCATGTTCTACTCCGACCATTTCGACCCCTGGGTTGAACTTCCGATCGCCTTGCAGCCCTGACAAATATGGCCGGAGCCCGCACGTTCCGCATCAGAACGGTTGTCGAAATTGTCTTCCCCCGCATACCAGACCCCGCCATCACGGTTGAGATCGGGCAGAAATTCATCCGGCTCGAGCACCCCGTTGCCATTGCTGTCCGCCGGCCCCGGCCCGACCCCCTGGATCGGCCGTGCCAGCACCGCGGTACTGGTAAACCCGAACCCGTCTGAATCCCCGATCCGGCTGGACTGGAACGATTCCGCCTGGGCCGTGAGCGGTAGCGTCAGGGTGAAGAACAAAAGAATGACGGCTGATATTCGGGCGAACATGATCATCCAACCATGATGACGATCTCCCGGTGACCGGCACAGTCACAATTGCGTTGAAGCTCTCCTGCATCCGATTGACTCTCCTGCCCTTGGCGAATAGAACAAAAAGAGAACATTTATCATTGGAGAACAGAACCGGTGCCTGCGGAGGGAGATATTCTACAGCGGCTGCGCGGCCGCATTGCTGCCATTGAACGGCGCGGAAACGGGATACGCTCGGAGGCCGCGATTCTGCCTTTCGGTATGACCGAGATCGACGAGCATCTGCCCTGGGGCGGATTAGCCACCGGAGCGGTACACGAAATCCTCGATGGTGACAGCAGCAACAACTCCCAAAATATTGAAATCAAAACGAAATATCCGGTTCATCAAAACCCCGGAGATGGTCTCAACGGGGCGGTGACGGCATTCGTAGCGGCCCTTGCCGGGCGGGCCCAGCGCGCTCGCGCCGCGCCGGTGATCTGGATCGCGCCTCGCCACCCCGGCCGCGAGAGCCTGTACGGCCCCGGCCTGCTGGAATTTGGCCTCGATCCCGCCGCTCTCGTCGTCGTCCGGGTGCCCTCGAACAGTGATTTCACCGCCACGGCGCTCTGGGCCATGGAAGAAGCCCTGCGTGCGCCGTCGGTCGGGCTGGTTTGCGCGGAAATCGAAGAGATGGACCTGACCACGAGCCGACGCCTGCAGCTTGCGGCCGAAACCAGCGGTGGGCTGGGCCTGCTGCTGCGCCGGGCGCCTGCGACCGGGCGGGAGAACGTCCTGCCCCCGACGGCCAGTGTCAGCCGCTGGCGAATTACCTCCCGGCCCGGCAGCCCGGCCGAGGCCGCCTGGCTGCCAGCGCGCCTGCCCGGACAACCCCGCTGGCAAGTCGAACTTCTGCGCGCCCGTGGGGGACAACCGCGCAGCTGGCAACTGGAATGGAGAGATGACAGACACAACAACAGCCGTGACGCGGCGGGTGGTTTCGCTCTGGTTTCCCCGCTTCGCGACCGACCGCTGCCGCAGAAAGCTCCGCTCCCGTCCGTCCCGCACGGAAAATGGCAAGCCCGCACCGGCTGAGCATGCCGGCGCCCCACTCGTGCTGGCTGCCCCGGAAGGTGGGGCCATCCGCCTGGCCGCCGTCACCCTGAACGCCCGCAAAGCCGGGTTGTTTCCCGGCCAAACCCTCGCCGATGCCCGCGCCCTCACCCCCGAACTCGCCGTCCATGATCACGATCCGGGCGGGGATGCCGCCGCCCTGGACGGGGTCGCGGGCTGGTGCGGACGCTACACCCCCTGGGCGGCAACCTCCGGGCTCGAACCCGGTGGCGCGGCCGGGTTGTGGCTCGATGTTACTGGCTGCGCGCATTTGTTTGGCGGTGAAGCCGCGATGCTCGACGATCTGACCGGGCGGCTATCCCGGGTCGGCTACACAGCGCGGGCCGGGCTGGCCAACACAACCGGGGCCGCCTGGGCTGCCGCCCGGTTCGGAGCCCCGGCCAAAGCCGCGACGGTCATCATGGCGCCGGGCGAACACAAGACGAGGCTCGCGCCCCTGCCAATTACGGCCCTGCGGCTGCCCGCCAAAACCCTCGACGGCCTCGAACGGCTTGGTCTGCGCAGCATTGCGGATCTGGCCGCCTTGCCCCGTGCCGGGCTGGCGCGCCGGTTCGGGGAATTGCCCGCCCGGCGTCTCGATCAGGCCTTCGGACAGCTCGATGAACCGATCTCCCCCCAGGCCCCCACCCCGGTCTGGCGCCTGCGCACGGCTTTTCCCGAAGCCTTGGGGCGCGAAGAGGATATCGCCGCAGCCACCCGCAACCTCCTCGAAGCCCTGTGCAACCGGCTCGCCCGGGCCGAACGAGGCGCGCGGCGGCTGGAGCTTTGCCTGTACCGGGTCGCCGGTCGGGTCGACACGATCGACGCCGGCACCAGTCGGGCAAGCCGGGACCCGGACCATCTGATGCGCCTGCTGCGCGAACAGCTCGACCGTCTCCCCCAGCCTCCCAGCCGCGCGCCGGATGCCCTCAGCGCGGCGGCCGAAGCCATGGTCGAAACCCTGACCCTGGCAGCAACCGGCACCGAGTCCCTGCAGATGTCACAAACCGGGCTGGCCGGCACCCGGGACAGCGACCCCGCCGCCCTGGAACGCCTGGTTGACCGGCTGTCGGGCCGGCTCGGTCCGGAAAACGTGCGCCGGTTTGCCGCTCGCGATAGCCATCTGCCCGAACGGGTACAGGCCAGCACACCGGCTTTGACCGGCAGGGCACCATCGCCGGGCCCGGCAGATATCTGGGAACCGCCGCAACCACGCCCGCCCCGGCTGCTGCCCCGGCCCGAACTTGTCGAAGCGGTCGCGCCAGTGCCCGATGACCCGCCGGTAACGTTTCGCTGGCGCGGCCGGCAGCACCGAATTACCCGCGCCGAAGGCCCCGAGCGGATCGCCCCGGAATGGTGGCGCGCCCCGAATGCGGCGGGCGGCAACACCGTCCTCGATGCGGATACCCGTGATTACTACCGGGTGGAGGATTCCGAAGGTCGCCGGTTCTGGCTTTATCGCAGCGGGCTTTATCCAGACGGGCTTTACGACCGCGACCGCGCGCCCGACGACCTGCCCCAATGGTACCTGCACGGGTTTTTCGGATGATCGATGATCCCGCCTATGTCGAGCTTCAGGTCACGACCAATTTTTCTTTCTTGCGCGGGGCTGCCCACCCTGAGGAAATGGCGGCTCAGGCGGGCCAGCTGGGCTATAGCGCGGTCGCCATAACCGACCGCAATACCCTGGCCGGAGTGGTTCGGGCTCACCTTGGGGCCAAATCTGCGGGAATCCGCGTGCTCGTGGGGGCCCGGCTCGATTTCAGCGACGGCACTCCCGCCCTGCTTTGCCTACCCACGGATTTGGACGCCTATGGGCGCTTGTCCCGTTTGCTCAGCCTGGGCAAACGCCGCGCGGCAAAAGCCGAATGTCGCCTCAGCGCCACCGATCTTTTTGCCCCGGACGGCATCTTCGCCGCCGGGGTTGGCCAAATCCTGATCGCGCTCGCGCCGGACAATCCGGATGAGAGTTTTTCCAGCTTTTTGAATCAGATGCACGACGAACTTGAATCAGAAACTTATCTGGCTGCCAGCCATCTTTACCAGGGTGACGACGCCCGCCGCCTCGCCCATCTCGCCGCGATCGCCCGGGCCAGCGCGATCCCGTTGGTGGCAACCAATGATACCCGTTATCACGTCGCCGAACGCCGGGTGCTCGCCGATGTGGTGACCTGTATCCGCGAGCATTGCACCATCGACAATGCCGGGCGCCGCCTGGCGGTTAACGCCGAGCGTCACCTGAAACCGGCAGCGGAGATGGCGCGGCTGTTCCGGGATTACCCGGAAGCCATCGCGCGGACCGTCGAAATCGCCGAAAAATGCCGGTTTTCCCTGGATGATCTGCAATACGAATACCCCGCCGAACCGGTGCCCGAGGGGCGCACCCCCGACGGGGAACTCGCCCATCTTGCCTCGCGCGGGGCGGTCAATCGCTATCCCGAGGGGGTGCCGGAGAAAGTCCGCGCCCAGATCGAGCACGAACTCGCGCTGATCGCGCAGTTGCGCTACGCCGCCTACTTCCTGACCGTGCACGACATCGTTCGTTTTGCCCGATCCCGCGACATCCTGTGCCAGGGCCGCGGCTCCGCGGCCAATTCCGCCGTCTGCTACTGCCTCGGGATCACCGCGGTGGACCCGGCCCGGCTGGATTTGCTGTTCGAGCGCTTCATTTCAGCCGAACGCAACGAACCCCCGGATATCGACGTGGATTTCGAGCACGAACGCCGCGAAGAGGTGATCCAGTACATCTACGAGAAATACGGCCGCGCGCGCGCCGGACTGGCGGCCACCGTGATTTCCTACCGCTCCCGCTCTGCCCTGCGGGAGGTCGGCAAGGCGCTGGGGCTAACCGAGGATACTGTGGCCGCCCTGTCGGGCCAGGTCTGGGGGATGTCGAACAAAGGCCTGCCCGAAGACGTGGTGCGCTCCCTGGGCCTCGACCCGGAGGATCACCGGCTCGCACTGGCGCTGCAGCTGACCCAGGAGCTGATTGGCTTTCCGCGCCATCTTTCCCAGCATGTCGGCGGGTTCGTTATCACCAAGGGTCGGCTCGACGAAATGGTGCCGATCGAGAACGCCGCCATGGAGGATCGCACGGTGATCGAATGGGACAAGGATGATCTCGATACGCTGGGCATCCTGAAAATCGACGTGCTGGCGCTGGGCATGCTGAGTTGCATTCGTAAGGCCTTTGTCCTGCTTGAGCGCCATTACGGCCGGTCTCTGGAACTGGCCACGGTGCCGGCGGAAGACCCGGCGGTTTACGACATGCTCTGCGAGGCGGATTCACTGGGTGTCTTTCAGGTCGAAAGCCGGGCCCAGATGGCCTTCTTGCCCCGCATGAAACCGCGAAATTTTTACGATCTGGTGATCGAGGTGGCGATCATTCGCCCCGGCCCAATCCAGGGCGACATGGTCCATCCCTATATTCGTCGCCGGGATGGCCTGGAAACCGTCGAATTCCCCTCCCAGGAACTGACCGATGTACTCGGTAAAACCCTGGGGGTTCCCCTGTTCCAGGAACAGGCGATGCAGATCGCCATCGTCGCGGCCGGGTTTACTCCCGGCGAGGCCGACCAGCTGCGCCGGGCCATGGCCACGTTCCGCAAAACCGGCACCATTCACACCTTCCACGCGAAGATGGTCGAGGGGATGGTGGAACGGGGCTACGAGCGGGAATTTGCCGAGCGCTGTTTCAGCCAGATCGAAGGGTTTGGTGAATATGGCTTCCCGGAAAGCCACGCCGCCTCCTTTGCCCTGCTGGTCTATGTCTCCTCCTGGCTCAAATGTCATTACCCGGAGATCTTCGCCGCCGCCTTGCTCAACAGCCAACCCATGGGCTTTTACGCCCCGGCCCAGATCGTGCGCGATGCCCGCGATCATGATGTCGAAATACGCGGCCCGGATGTGAACTGGTCGGAATGGGACAACTCCCTGGAAGTCATCACCGAACGACCCCGCGCGCATATGCACGCTCTTCGCCTCGGATTCCGGCAAATCAAATCCCTGAACGAGGACGCCGCGCGGGCCATCGCCGAAGCCTGCCCCCTCAATGGCTATGTCTCGGTCGAGGATGTCTGGCGCCGCGCCGAGGTTAATTCCGCTGCCCTGGTCGCGGTGGCCGAAGCGGACGGCTTTGCCTCCCTCGGCCTGGAACGGCGCGAGGCGCTTTGGGCAATCCGGGCCCTCGGTCATAACGGGCGTGAAACCGCCTCTGCCCTGCCCCTGTTTGCGGCCGCCGAGGCCCGGGATGCGATCCCCGAGCCCGCGATCAGCCTGCCCGAGGAAACCCCGGGGGAGATTGTTGCAAATGACTATGCCTCGATCCGCATGTCCCTCAAGCACCACCCGCTCGAGCTGCTGCGCGAGCAGCTCGATGAAATGGATGCGGTCTGTGCCCGCGAATTGCGTGAACGCCCCAATAATCGTCGCCTGACCACCGCCGGGCTGGTGCTGGTGCGCCAGCGTCCGGGTACTGCCAAAGGTGTGATTTTTCTGACCCTCGAGGACGAGACCGGGGTCGCCAATGTCATCGTCTGGCCCAGCGTCTTCAAGCAGTTCCGCAAGGTGATCCTGGCCTCACGGCTGGTGTGCATCACCGGCAAGCTGCAACGCGAAGGGATCGTGACCCATCTGATCGCCGAGAAGATCGTCGATCTGTCCGACCGGCTCGACGCGCTCAGCGAGGGACATGTCATCACCCCACCTGCGGCCCCGGGTGACGAGGTAAAATACGGCAGTGACGCCGATCCACGTCAGCTCAAGGCCCAGAAGAAGCCCCGCGCCACCCTGTCGCGCCATCCGCGCAACAATCACATTGCTATCAAGTCGCGGAATTTTCACTGATCCCGCGCACGCGCAGGGCTATTGTGGGCGAAACGTCACTTCCATTCCCCGCTCAAGAGATCCCATGACCTCCATTGCCCTTGACCTGCACATTCTCGATTCCGTCATCTGGGTCGGCGGCATGTTCACGATCTATGTCTGCCTGCGCCCTGCACTCGGCGCCCTGGAACGCCCCGCCGATCGTCTGATCATTATAGAGGCGACCTTTGGGAAATTCTTCCCCTGGGTCTGGCTGTCGATCGTGCTGCTTTTTGCGACCGGCTACCTGATACTGCTCACCACCCAGGGCGGATTCCAGTTTGCCGGGCTGCATGTCCACATCATGCAGGGCGTGGCCTGGGTCATGGTGCTGCTGTTTGGCTGGCTTTACTGGGGAGCCTCGGCTGATTTCCGCGACGCGGTGGGGGAAAAGAGCTGGGAACAGGCGGGCAAGGACCTCGTCCGAATCCGTCAGATCATCGCCGTGAACCTGCCCCTGGGACTGATATTGGTCGCGATCGGCGCCAGCGGGCGCTGATGGACCTAGACCGGCGAGCCTGACGTCAGTCTGACCGTTCCCGGATCATCGCGTCCATCAGATCACCGCGGGTAACCGACCCGACCGCACGATTTTCACCGTCGATCACGATAGCAACCTCGGCATCTGCGTCCGAAAGCAGCCGTGCGACGTCCTCCAGGACGGTCGTCGCGGCGACGTTGGGGCCCTGTATCCCCTCGACTTCATCGAGCATGATCTGTCCGATCGCGATCTCGATCACCCGTCCCCGGTTGATGTGCGCGCAAAGTCGGCGATGTAGCTGTCGGCAGGCGAGAGTACAATATCCTGCGGATTGCCCTGCTGAATGATTTCTCCATCCCGCAAAATGGCGATCCGATCCCCGATACGCAGGGCCTCATCGAGATCATAGGTGATGAACATGATGGTTTTGTTCAATTCTGCCTGCAGTTCGAGCAACAGGTTCTGCATATCCACCCGGATCAGTGGATCGAGCGCGCTGAAGGCTTCGTCTATCAGCAGAATATCCGGGAGATTCAAACTTCTCACGGCGCATACTTCACTTCGGGGTTTTGAAAACGACAGGTCAGTGACCCATGTTACGGTAACCAGGGCTCAATATTGGCGAATCCAATCATTGGTTAGATTCGTGCCGATCTTGCCGGCGCGCGACCCCAGATAAGGCGAAATTTGTGGACGAACTGTTGAATATCGAAACGCTCCAGGCTCATCTGAACGATGTCTTCGCCTGGTTCCAGGCCGAAATCCTGACCTATGCGGCGTTGTGGGAACTTGGCGCGATCGGCGCAACTTTCCTCGTGGCGTGGTTTAGTTCCACCCCCTTCCAATCCTATCTGGGTCGCTTGATCGACGCGTCGCGACACGATGTGAAACTCACCCGCGTGTGGAAAACGTTCCAGCCTCTGCTCACTCCGATTGTCTGGGTCATTCTGCTCTGGGTTTCTATCGCGATTGCCGAACAGCTCGAATTCCCCATCCGGCTGATGTCTGTGGTTGTCAGTCTGGTTAATGCCTGGATCGTGATCCGTCTGATCTCCCAGTTCGTACGGGATCAGGTCTGGGCCAAGTTTATCGCGGTTGTGGTTTGGGGCATCGCGGCGCTGAATATTCTCAAGCTCCTGCAGCCCACCCTCGATCTGCTCGACAGCGTGGCACTGAATGTTGGTGAGATCCGCATCTCCGTCCTGACCGTGTTCGAGGGGGTGTTTTACCTTGTCCTGCTACTTTGGATCGCCAGCCTGACGGCACGCATTCTCGAAAACCGAATCGCCAAGCTGCCCAACCTGACCCCTTCGGTTCAGGTGCTGTTTTCCAAACTTCTGAAAATTGTCCTGTTTTTCGTCGCCATCATGCTGGCGGTCAACAATGTCGGGATCGACCTCACCGCCCTTGCAGTCTTTGGCGGCGCGCTCGGTGTCGGGATCGGTTTTGGTCTCCAGAAAATCGTTAGCAACTTTGTCAGCGGCATCATTTTGCTGATGGATCGTTCCATCAAACCTGGAGACACGATTGGGGTGGCAGGCACCTATGGCTGGATCCAATCTCTGGGCGCGCGTTACGTGTCGGTGATTACCCGCGACGGGATCGAGCACCTGATCCCCAACGAAGAGCTGATTGTAAACCGGGTGGAGAACTGGTCGTTCAGCGGCAAGCGCATCCGACTTCGTATCCCGGTTGGAATCTCCTACGATTCCGACGTACGTCAGGCAATGGCGCTTTGCGTGGAGGCCACAGAGGCCCCCGAACGTATTCTCGCCGACCCGAAACCAGTCTGCCAGTTAATGGAATTCGGGGACAATTCGGTCAATCTCGAAATCCGGTTCTGGATTAGGGACCCTCAAGAAGGAATTGCCAACGTGAAATCAGCGGTCCTTCTGGGCGTGTGGGACCGTTTTCACGAACACGAAATTCAAATTCCCTTTCCGCAGCGCGACCTGCACATACGAACGGTTGCTCCTGAAGCGAGAGCTGCATTTGCGGGCCTGGATGTGGAGCCCAGCGAGACAGAGCCCGATATCGCCGTCGATGTGCCGCCGACAGAAAAGCAATGACTTTACGCAAAGTCGATATTTTAAAGCGCGTCACGGCGTTCCAAGGCTACTTCCAGGTTGATCGCTACCGGCTTCGCCACGAAACTTTTGACGGCGGCATGTCGGCAGAAATCACCCGAGAGATATTCGAGCGCGGCCACGCCGCTGCCACTTTGCCCTACGATCCGGTCCGCGACGAAGTCGTTCTCCTCGAACAGTTCCGCGTCGGCGCCGATGCTGCGGGCCGCGAGCCGTGGATGATCGAAATCGTCGCCGGTATCATCGAAGACGGGGAAACCCCTGAAAGCCTTGTGCAACGTGAAATGCTTGAGGAAGCGGGCCTAACGACACTTGAACTTGAGCCGATGGCCACAATTCTTACCTCACCCGGCGGTGCGAGCGAGACGGTGCATTTCTTCTGCGCCCGAATTGATTACTCGGATGCCGGGGGCCTGTTTGGTCTGGATCATGAAGGCGAAGATATCCGGGCCTTTGTTGTTCCCGGTGACGACGTCGCGGATTTACTGACCTCCGGACAGGTCGAGAACGGCCACGCCGTGCTGGCGTTGCAATGGTTCCTTTTGGACCGGGACCGGTTGCGTCAACAATGGGCCCCTTCCGCGCGGTGAGCTTGCAGGCCCTCCTAGCCGAGGTTACATTCGCGCAGGTTCACAAACACCCAGAATTCAGGACAGAAGGCGTCAGACATGAATGTTCGTGACGGATTTATCGAAGCTGTCGGCAACACGCCGATGATCAAGCTCCAGCGGGCCTCCGAGGAGACCGGCTGCACCATTCTGGGCAAGGCTGAATTCCTCAATCCTGCCGGGTCCGTCAAGGATCGTGCTGCCCTGGCTATCGTCCGGGATGCCGAGGCAAAAGGCCTGCTGAAGCCCGGCGGGGTTATCGTTGAAGGCACAGCCGGGAATACGGGTATCGGCCTGGCCCATGTCGCTAACGCCCTGGGCTACCGCGCGGTGATCGTGATCCCGGAAACCCAGACTCAAGAAAAGAAGAATGCGCTGCTCCAGGCTGGTGCCAAGCTGATCGAGGTCCCGGCAGCTCCCTATAAAGATCCGAACAATTACGTTCGGTATTCCGGCCGTCTCGCCGAAGAACTCGCCGAGAGCGAGGAAGCCGGCGCGATCTGGGCCAATCAGTTCGACAATGTGGCGAACCGCCAGGGCCATTTCGAGACCACAGGGCCGGAAATCTGGGACCAGACCGACGGCACGGTGGACGGCTTCATCTGCGCTGTGGGCACCGGCGGAACCCTTGCGGGCACCGGGATGTTCCTGAAAACCAAGAACCCGGAGATCAAGACCGGCCTCGCCGATCCGATGGGGGCTGCGCTCTACGAGTATTATACCAACGGCGAACTGAAATCTTCAGGCACGTCGATTACCGAAGGCATTGGCCAGGGACGAATCACCGCCAATCTCGAAGGAGCGCCGGTGGATATCGCTTTCCAGATCCCCGACGAAGAAGCCCTGCCTGTGATGTTCAACCTGCTGCGTGAAGAAGGCCTCAGTCTGGGGACTTCAAGCGGGGTCAACGTCGCCGGTGCCATTCATCTCGCCAAGGAAATTGGGCCAGGCCACACGATTGTGACGGTCCTGTGTGACGGCGCCCACCGCTACGCTTCGAAGATCTTCAACGTCGAATTCCTCAAGGAAAAAGGACTGCCCTTCCCGGAATGGCTCGACACGTGAGCCCAGCGCCGACGGAAACCGTCTTTCGTGACGCCCCGTACGACAAATCCTGTGAAGCGACGATCCTCGCGGTCAACGATCTGGGCGGCATCATCCTCGATCGGACGGTCTTCTATCCCACCGGCGGCGGCCAGCCTGGCGATTGTGGCGTGTTGCGCGCCGGCGACGGGCAAACCGTTCAGGTCGCCACCACAGTCAAAGGCCGCGACGAAGACGGCGGCGCGGATGTATTGATTCACGTCCTTGCTGAAGACCAGACGGCGCTTGAACCCGGCACGGTCGTGACCGCAGAAATCGACTGGGAACGCCGCCATCAATTGATGCGGGTTCACACCTGCCTGCATCTTTTGTCCGCCGTCGTCCCCTTCCCCGTCACCGGGGGGCAGGTCAATGCAGGCAAGGGCCGGCTCGATTTTGCCATTCCCGAGAACAATCTGGACAAGGACGAGATCACCCTTGAACTTAATAGGCTGATCGATACGAACGCCGCCGTCGCCGATGACTGGATCAGCGATGTAGAACTCGCCGCCAATCCGGACCTCGTCAAGACCATGAGCGTCCAGCCCCCGTCTGGAGCCGGGCAGGTTCGCCTGATCCGAATTGAGGGTCTCGACCTGCAGCCCTGCGGCGGCACCCATGTCGCGCGCACCGGCGAAATTGGCCCGGTGACGGTCACCAAAATTGAAAGCAAAGGCCGCCAGAACCGGCGCGTCGGAATTGTCCTAAACGACAGCAACTAGAAACAGTTAGAGATATATTTTGATGTCATATGTAAATGCTGATGCGCTGGTCGACACGGCCTGGGTCGCCGATCATCTTGACGATGCGAATGTACATATTGTCGACGCCACCTGGCACCTGCCCCCGACTGGCCGTAACGGTGCTGCCGAATACCAGGAAGCCCATATTCCCGGCGCGGTCTATTTCGACATCGACAAGATTGCCGACACCAATTCGGCCCTGCCCCACATGCTGCCCTCAGAAGCTGACTTCGCCGCCGCCGTCAGCGCGCTCGGCATCAAAAACACCGACCGCGTGGTCGTCTATGATGCGAACGGCCTGTTTTCCGCGCCTCGCGCCTGGTGGATGTTCCGGGTGTTCGGCCACCACAATGTCGCCCTGATGACCGGCGGCATCACCCAGTGGAAAGCCGACAGCCGCCCGGTCACCGCCGAAGTGCCCGCCCCGACACCGACCCGTTTCGAAGCTGCGTTTCGTCCGCATCTGGTGCGGTCGATTGACCAGATCCGGCAGAACATCAAAGCCGCCGATGATCTTGTACTTGATGCGCGCGCCGCAGACCGTTTTGACGGCAGCCAGGCAGAGTTCCGGCCCGGTGTGGAACCGGGGCACATCCCGGGTTCGGCCAATCTTCCTTTCGGTCGGATCACCAATGCAGAAACCGGCACCTACCAAGATGCCGATTCAATTATCAAAGCTCTCGATGCAGTTGGTGCGGATGGTAGTAAGACGGTTGCGACGACCTGTGGTTCAGGGGTTTCAGCCTGCATCGTTGGGCTGGGCATGCATCTGGTCGGACGTGAGAACTGGGCGGTCTATGACGGCTCGTGGACCGAATGGGGTGGGCGCGACGACACGCCCAAGGCAAAGGGTGCGAAATGAGCAAGAAAACATACAAGCGCGACGAAACCCTGCTGGCCACGGGCGGGCGCGACCCGGATTCCAATTACGGCATCGTCAATCCCCCGGTCTATCACGCCTCCACGGTGACCAGCCCGACACTCGCCGCATGGCGCAGCCGGGACTACACCAAGGACATCACCTATGGCCGGATGGGCACCCCGACCCAGAAGGCGCTCGAAGAAGCCGTCGCCCTGGTCGAGGGCGGTGACCGGGCGATTGCGGTTTCCTCAGGACTGGCCTCCATCACTATTGCCGTCTCTGCATTCGTGGAGAGCGGTGACCATATCTTGTGCACGGACAGCGCTTATTTTCCGACCCGTAATTTCTGCAATAACGTAATGGCGAAATACGGTGTCGAGACAACCTATTACGACCCCATGATCGGCGGTGGCATCGCCGATCTGATTCAGGAAAACACCAAAGTGATCGTGACCGAGGCGCCGGGCTCCCAGACCTTTGACGTCCAGGATATCCCTGCCATCGCGGCGGCGGCCCATGCCCGCGGTGCCGTTGTCATCAACGACAACACCTGGGGCACGCCGATCAATTTCAAATCCTTCGAACGCGGTGTCGATGTCTCGGTACACGCCGCAACGAAGTACATCGTCGGCCATTCCGATGCGATGCTCGGCATCATCGTGACGACCGATTCCCATTACGACACGATCCTCAAGAATTTCCGGTTCTGGGGCCAGCACGCTGCCCCGGATGATTGCTATCTCGGCCTGCGCGGGCTGCGCACCATGGGCGTGCGTCTGAAACAACATCAGGAGAACGCGTTGATCGTGGCGAACTGGCTAAAAGCACGCCCGGAAGTCTCCCGGGTGCTGTTTCCTGCCCTGCCCGACGATCCCGGCCATGAACTTTGGAAACGCGATTTCGAAGGGGCCTGTGGCCTGTTCGGCTTCGTGCTCGACCACCATCACGACGATGAAAATCTCGGCAAGATGCTCGATGGCATGGATCTCTTCGCCATGGGCGCAAGCTGGGGCGGTTATGAATCCCTGATCTTGCCAGCCGCCCCCATCCGCACGGCGACCACATGGGAGGCCGAAGGCACCCTGTTACGCCTGCATGTGGGCCTGGAGCATCCCGACGACCTGATCGCCGATCTCGAAGCCGGGCTGGACCGCCTGAAGTCGTAGTTGCCTGAAGGTCTAGCCCCGTCCGTGGGGGATGGTCGGGTCGATCAACGGGCCGAGCGGAACAATCCCGGAAGGATTGCGCTGCGGGCTTTTCGAGTAGTAGCCCCGCTTGTAGACATCCAGATCCACCGTGTCGGCGACCCCGGGCATCTGATAAATCTCGCGCGTGTAGGCCCAGAGATTGGGATAATCCATCAGGCGACGAATATTACACTTGAAGGCGCCGAAATAGGCCACGTCGAACCGGATCATGGTCGGGAAAAGCCGCACATCGGCTTCGGTGAACCGGTCCCCACAGAGATATCGGTTTTCTGACAAGCGGGCTTCGAGCTTATCGAGGGTCTGAAAGACCTCGCGCACGGCCACATCGTAGACCGCCTGGGAATTCGAGAACCCGGCGCGATAAACCCCGTTATTGATGGTGTTGTAGGTCAGCTCGTTCCAGCTATCGATCTCACCCTGAAGATCATCGGGATAGAGATCCCCGTCCCCGTTCGACAGCGCATCAAAGGCCCCGTTCATCATTCGGATGATCTCGGCAGATTCATTGCTAACGATGCTGCTTGTTTCTCGGTCCCAAAGCACCGGGACCGTGACCCGGGTCGTGCAGTTCGGGTCGGATTCCGTATAGACCTCGTGTAGCGCCGATTTGCCCATTTCGGTGTCCACAAAATCACCTTCGAAATACCAGCCCTGATCGCGCCGGCCGGGTACGGTCTTGTCGAGGGTGATCACATCCTCAAGCCCCTTGAAATTCCGCATGAGCAAGGTGCGATGGGCCCAGGGACAGTTCATCGCGACATAGAGATGGTAGCGACCGCGCTCGGGAACAAACCCGCCCGTACCACTTGGTCCCGCTGAGCCATCATTCGTGATCCAGTTGCGGAACGTGGAATCGACCCGTTTGAACGCGCCACTGGCGTCGGTCTTGCTCTTCACTTCGTTCTCATCAACCCACTGCCCGTCTACCAACATACCCATCGTCGTCTCCTGTTCACCTTACCCATAAAATAGGCGGCTTCGGCCCAAGAGCAAACCCGGCATTTCGGTGCGCCATCCGCACGTCGAACATGGACATTTCAGGGACTTCGAGATACTTCAGAGGGGTGATCGCGGAAGATATCGCGACACAAAAATCCGTGGGGGAATATCCATGAGCCTGAAGCGCGCTTGCGCCATTGCCGGAGTTGCCGAATCCCGTCTCGGGGTGGTGCCGGATTCAACCGTTCTTAGCCTGCAAGCCGAAGCCCTCGTCGCGTCGCTCGCAGACGCAGGATTGCAGAAATCTGACGTTGACGGCTTGCTTGTCTCAGGGGCCTGGGGCCGTCTCCCGGGACTGCAGATCGCCGAATATCTCGGCATCCAGCCCGCCTATTCTGACAGCACGATGGTGGGCGGGGCTTCGTTCGAATTTCATCTCGGCCACGCGGCCGCCGCGATCCAGGCCGGGCTCTGCAAGGTCGCAGTCATTTTGTATGGCAGCACCCAGCGCTCGCGGGCTGACAAGTACATCTTTCAGATCCGAAGCGATCTCGGCTACCAGTACGAAGCGCCCTACGGCCTGCCGACCCCGGTCGGATCCTATGCACTGGCCGCCTCACGCCATTTCGCCCAATACGGCACCACCTCCGAACAGCTCGCCGATCTGGCGGTCTCAACCCGGGAATGGGCCTCCCTGAACCCCAAAGCCTATCGCCGCGAGCCTTTGACCCGTGAGGACGTGCTCACGTCCGGGCCGATCGCGACCCCGCTGAGCAAACTGGATTGCTGCCTGTTCACGGATGGTGGCGGCGCGGTTGTGCTGGTCAGCCCCGATATTGCCAAAACCCTCGACAAACCGCCGGTCTGGTTGCTAGGCCAGGGCGAAAACGTCTCCCACGCCCAAATTTCGGAAATGCGGGATTTGACGATCACCCCGGCGGCCCAATCCGGGGCCAGGGCGTTTGAGATGGCCGGCATCACCCATGCGGATCTCGACGTGGTGGAAGTCTACGATTCCTTCACCATCACCGTTCTGCTGACACTGGAATCTCTTGGCTTCTGCCCCCCGGGTGCGGGCGGTGAGTTTATCGCCAATGGCCGCACCGGCCCGTCGGGCGAATTCCCCCTCAACACCAATGGTGGCGGCCTGTCCTACTGTCATCCCGGCCAGTACGGCATCTTCCTGATCATCGAAGCCGTGCGTCAGTTGCGCGGGGAATGTGACGCCCGCCAGGTCGCCGACGCGACACTGGCCCTGGTCAGCGGCACCGGCGGCGTCTTATCTTCCAACTCAACCGCCATTTTGGGAGTGGAATAGACCATGTCCGACGACACCCTTCCCGATCCCGATTCCGAGCCTTATTGGCAAGGTGCGGCCGCCGGTGAACTTCGCTATCGGCGCTGCGGCAGCTGTGACGCGGCCATTTTCTATCCGCGGTCCTTGTGCACCGAATGTGGCGCTCCTGACCCGGATTGGGCGGTTTCCGCCGGTGCAGGCACGGTTTATGCCTGCTCGATCGTCCACCGGCCCCCACCAGCGTTCAAAGGCAAGGACCCCTACGCGGTGATGCTCGTGGATCTCGATGAGGGCTTTCGCATGATGGGCGGTCTGGTGGAGAGCGCGCCAGATGCGATTTCCATTGGCGACCGTGTCAGTGTCGTCTTTCAGGACGGTCCCGACGGCAAGCCCGCCCCCTATTTCAAACCTGTTTGAAGGCGAATTTGATGAAGAACAAGAAGTCGGAAACGCTTACCGACGCAGTCGGCCGGATTGGCGATGGCGCGACCATCCTGATCGGTGGCTTCGGACAGCCAGGGGTGCCGGAAATCCTGATCGACGGGGTTTGTGACCTCGGCCGCCGGGATCTGACCATCGTCACCAACAACGCGGGCACCGGCCATAGCGGGATCGCGAGGCTGATCGAGGAAGGCTGCGTTTCCAAGCTCGTCTGCAGCTTCCCCTGGGCGAAAGAATCATTTGTTTTCAAAGAATTATATGATACGGGTAAGATTAAGCTTGAGATCGTTCCTCAAGGCACCCTGGCCGAGCGTATGCGCACGGCGGGCGCCGGGCTGGGCGGGTTCCTGACCCCAACAGCGGTCGGTACGGATCTGGCGGACGGCAAGCAAACCATGAATGTCGACGGCAAGGATTACGTACTGGAAAAGCCCCTGAAGGGCGATTTTGCCCTGATCAAGGCCTACAAAACCGATCCCCGCGGCAATCTGATCTATCGCAAGACCGGGCGGAACTTCAACCCGATCATGGCCATGGCGTCGGACTTCACCATCGTCGAAGTTCAGGAAGATGTCCCGATCGACGATCTCGATCCGGAAGTCATTGTCACCCCGGGCGTCTTCGTGGACACCTACTACGTGACCGGTTGGTACGAAATCGGCAAGGAGCGCAACGCATGAGCGAGCAAACAAATCTTCTGACCCGTCAGCAAATAGCCGCCCGGGCCGCACAGGACATGGAAGACGGCTGGTTGGTCAATCTCGGCATCGGCATGCCGACGATGATCCCCGCCTTCATCCCCAACGACCGCGACGTGATGTTTCACAGCGAAAACGGCTTGATCGGCATGGGTCCGCCCCCTGCCAAAGGTGAGGCTGACCAGGATTTGATCAGCGCTGGCAAAGAGCAGGTAACGATGATTTCCGGTGGCGCTTATGTGCACCACACGGATTCCTTCGCGATTGCCCGGGGCGGCCGACTGGATTGTGCGGTTCTCGGCGCGTTTCAGGTCGCTATGAACGGCGATTTGTGTAACTGGCGCTTGCCCAATCAGACTTCCGGCAGTGTCGGGGGCGCCATGGACATCGCCGCCGGCTCAAAGCGCGTCTTCGCGATGATGAGCCACACCGCACGGGACGGCGCTGCAAAGATTGTGGCCGAACGGACCTATCCCTTGACCGCGATGGGCGTTGTCACCCGGATATACACCGATATGGCCGTGATTTCTGTAACCCCTGACGGTCTGGTGCTCAACGAAGTGGCCCCCGGCCTGATAGCGGATGAAGTTCAGGCGGTCACCGATGCGCCCCTGAACATGGATGCGGTCGGTATCATCGACGTTGCTGCCTAGCCTTAGCTACTGAAACCGCATGAACGGCGACGACGACGAAGTTCATGAAGAACAAGAAATCAGCCAATCTTGAAGACGCCGTGGGCCGTATCGGCGACGGCGTGACCCTCCTGATTGGGGGGTTCGCTGAACCCGGGGTACCAGAAATCCTGATCGATGGGGTCTGCGACCTCCGACGACGGGATCTGACTATCATCACCAACAATCCGGGCCGCCGCCATAGCGGGATCGTGCGCCTGATCGAGGAAGGCTGCGTATCCAAACTGATCTGCAGTTTCCAGTGGGGACTTGAAAAGGAACTCGACGAATTCAGGAAGCTCTACGATGCCAGAAAGGTCGAGATCGTCCCTCAGGGTACCCTGGCCGAGCGCATACGCACTGCGGGCGCCGGATTGGGTGGATTTCTGACCCCCACAGCCGTCGGTACTGATCTGGCGGAGGGCAAGAAAACCATGAACGTCGATGGCCGGGAGTATGTGCTGGAAAAGCCCCTAAAAGGTGATTTTGCCCTGATCAAGGCTTACAAAACCGATCCTCGCGGAAACCTAATCTATCGCAAAACAGCCCGGAACTTCAACCCGATCATGGCCATGGCAGCCAACTTCACCATTGTCGAGGTTCAGGAAGACGTCGCCATAGACGATCTCGACCCTGAGATCATCGTGACACCGGGAGTTTTCGTCGATACTTACTACGTGACTGGCTGGTATGAGATCGGCAAGGCACGCAACGCATGACAACACCGCGGCCATCATCAAAGACGAGGCGTAAACCCGTATGGTTTTGACACGAATTCTCGGCGCTACGGCCTTTGCTATCTGGTCGATCACCAGCTTGTCTGCCGTCGCGCAGGCTCAGGACGCCGAAATGAAGATGATCGTCGAACCCGATCTGCGTTGCTTTGTCGGCAACAGCCTGCCAGATCACGACACCGGCGCCTTCCCCAACAAGGGCAATCCTAACAGTATTTCCGTGCAGAACATCCGGCTCTGCATGCCCAGCAAACCTCCCAACACCCATGGTAACGTTGCGCAATATATCCGGGGCTCCATCGGGGTCGCGATCAACGGGATACAGTTCCGTCCCGGCACTGCGGACTATTACGATGCCAAAAGCCCGCGTGGGTTTTCACGCAACCCGGCCTCCGGCTGGAATCTGGAAGGGCTCGGCGCGCGAGACAAACTCGGGATGGATCACAACAACGCCCATGTCGATAAGAGCGGGCTATATCACTATCACGGGGTTGCCGACGCGCTTTGGAAGTCGACCCGGGCCACCCTGATCGGCTACGCCGCGGATGGTTATGACATCCACTATAACGGCCCCCGCATGACCTCGAGTTACCAGTTGAAAAAGGGCCATCGCGTATTCCCGCCCGGTGATGTCCATGACGGCACTTATAACGAGGACTGGGAGTATATCGCCGGTTCGGGACGTCTCGACGAGTGTAACGGCGGCAAGAACCTGTACGGCCGGTTCGTCTATTACGCGACCGACACCTATCCGTTCTTCCCGCGCTGCCTCTGGGGCGTGATCAGTGATGATTTCAAACGCGGCCCTGGTGGTCCCGGCGGACGCGCTGGTCCTGGCAGCCACAATGGACCGCCACCCCCTCGCCGCTAATTCACATCGACCAACACGGAATTGGAACTCTCATGAATGATTTGAGCTCAATCGAAGGTCAGGTGGCAGTTGTCACCGGCGGCACTGCGGGCATGGGTGAAGCAGCCTGTGTTCGCTTCGGCGAAGCCGGCGCAAAGGTTGCCGTGATCGGACGCACCCCCGAAAAGGGCGAAGCCGTCGTCAAGCGGATTACCGATGCCGGTGGCGAAGCGATGTTCGTGAAGGCCGAATGCGCCGACGAGACCGAGGTTAAAGCCGCGACCAAGAACATCCTCGACACCTGGGGACGCGCCGACATCCTGGTGAATACGGCAGGCGGGTTCTTTGACGCCCCGGCCCTCGAAGACGTCACCGCCGAAGGCATGCGCGAAAACTACGACTGGAACGTGATCGCGAAGTTCCTGATTACCCGCGAACTCGTCCCGACCATGAAAGCCAATAATTACGGGCGGATCGTGAATATCTCCTCAGTCGCGGGCCGCACGGCGGGCGCAGGATCGATCGAGTATTCCACCAATGAAGCCGCGATCATCGGGATGACCCGGCGGCTGGCCCGTGAGCTCGCGCCGTTCGGGATTACCGTCAACGCGATTGCCCCTGGACTGGTCCTCACCCCCCGGGTACTACGCCATCCGCCCGAGCTGCTAGAAGCTCGCGGCAAGGCGATTCCGATGGGCCGTCTTGGCAAAC
>MEHZ011591720.1_pt1 | contig 27830 bp, 31 predicted proteins | sample 897221 | NCBI WGS metagenome assembly MEHZ01 (sample SAMN05514161, study PRJNA337945) | marine metagenome | isolation source: marine surface water | place: Arctic Ocean | collected 2007-12-13
CCTGCGGCCATGGCCCTCGAAGGTGCCGGGAAGTGGGAACCGGATCTGGCGGCGGTGCCGACGCAGGCGGCAGAGTAGGGCTGCAGGGAGCCCGACCACCCGACCACCTATAATATTTAATCCCTCGGTCTTGGACCGAGGGTCTATTTTCACAGCAGAACCAATGGCGAGCATGGACCCCCGGTACAAGACTGGGGGCGTAAGTTTTGGTGTGGCTAGAGAGTGCGCATAAAAAACCCCCTGCCAGAACCCGGGGATTTTTCGTTGGACTGTCGACCGCCCTTAGCGGGTCGGCACCGGCTGGTCGCCGGAATAATCATAGAAGCCCTTGCCGGTCTTGCGGCCGAGCCAGCCGGCTTCGACGTATTTTGCCAGCAGCGGGCAGGGCCGATACTTGGTATCGGCAAGTCCGTCATACAGCACCTGCATGACCGACAGGCAGGTATCCAGACCGATGAAATCGGCCAGTTCCAGCGGTCCCATCGGGTGGTTCGCGCCAAGCTTCAGGCCGGTGTCGATATCGTTTACCGACCCAATGCCTTCATGCAGCGTATAGACCGCTTCGTTGATCATCGGCAGTAGGATACGGTTGACGATAAAAGCCGGGAAATCCTCGGAAATGACCGGGGTTTTGCCGAGCCGGTATGCCAGGCCCTCGACAATCTTTTGGGTCGCCTTGTCGGTGGCGATGCCGGGGATCAGTTCGACCAGTTGCATGATCGGCACCGGGTTCATGAAATGCATGCCCATGAAGCGTTCGGGCCGGTCGGTGGTCGCACCCAGGCGGGTGATCGAAATCGACGACGTGTTCGAGGCAATGATGGTGTCGGGCCGCAGCGACGGGATCATCGCCTTGTAGATTTCGCGTTTGACGCTTTCGTTCTCGGTCGCCGCCTCGATCACGATGTCGCAGTCGCTCAGCGCCGAATAGTCGGTCGAGCCGGACAGCCGGTCGAGCGCGTCCTGTTTGATGGCGGAGTTGATCCTGTCGCGCTGGACCTGACGTTCCAGGTTCCGGTCGATCGTGGCCATAGCCTTGTCGAGCTGCTCCTGCGAGATATCGCTTATGACGACGTCGATGCCGGCCAAGGCGGCGACATGCGAGATGCCGGACCCCATCTGGCCCGCGCCGATCACGCCAATTTTCTTGATGCTCATCGCCTCGGGCGTCGCACCCGGATCCTCAATGTCAGACATTGGTTACTCTCCTTCAATTATATTCGGCGGCATGCCGTGCGGCGGCCGCGCGACAATCCATGATTTTCTACAGATTGATCGTTACGGCCCCTTTGCGGGAGCCGGCTGTATCAGCGGGGCGTGATGCCCTGTTTTTCGAGCTCTTCATCCAGTTCGGGGATGATCTTGAACAGATCGCCCACAAGGCCGTAATCGGCGACCGTAAAGATCGGCGCTTCTTCGTCCTTGTTGATCGCGACGATGACCTTGGAATCCTTCATGCCGGCCAGATGCTGGATCGCGCCGGAAATACCGACCGCGATGTACAGTTCTGGGGCGACGACCTTGCCGGTCTGGCCTACCTGGTAATCGTTCGGCTTGTAGCCCGCATCGACGGCGGCGCGCGATGCACCCACGGCGGCGCCGAGCTTGTCGGCAACTTTCTCGATGATCTCGAAATTCTCGCCGGACTGAAGCCCACGGCCGCCCGAAATAATCACGCGTGCGGCGGTCAGTTCGGGGCGCTCGGACTTGGTCAACTCGGCGCTGACGAAGCTCGACAGGCCGGAGTTGTCCGCCACATCGATAGCGTCGATGGCAGCATTTCCGCCTTCGGCTCCGGCGGCGGCAAAGGCCGTGCCGCGGACTGTGATGACTTTCACCGAATCCGATGACTGTACGGTCGCCATGGCGTTACCCGCATAGATTGGGCGCACGAACGTGTCTTCCGACACGACTTCCACGATGTCGGAGATCTGTGCGACGTCGAGCAGGGCGGCGACACGGGGCGCAATATTCTTGCCCGAGGTGTTGGACGGGAACAGGATGTGGCTGTATCCGCCCGCCAGGCCGACGACCAGTGGCGCGATGTTTTCGGCCAGCTGGTGTGCGTAGTCACCGCTATCTGCGGCGAGCACCTTGGAAACGCCGACGATCTTCGCGGCTTCCGCGGCGGCGGCGCTACCTTCGGCGGCCACCAGCACATGTACGTCGCTGGAAATTGCCGCGGCGGCGGTCACCGTGTTGAGAATGATGGGAACGATTGCCGAATTATCGTGATCGGCGACGACCAGAACTGCCATCAGATGACCCCCGCTTCGTTTTTGAGTTTATCGACAAGCTCGGCGACCGATTCGACCTTCACGCCGCCTTCGCGTTTGACGGGCTCGGTGACTTTCAGGGTCGTCAGGCGCGGTGCGACGTCAACACCGAGTTCTTCCGGGCTCATCTCGTCGATGGTCTTTTTCTTCGCCTTCATGATGTTCGGCAGCGATGCGTAGCGCGGCTCGTTCAGGCGGAGATCGGTGGTGATGATCGCCGGCAGCGTAATGGCCAGCGTTTCCAGCCCGCCATCAACCTCGCGCGTTACGTTCGTCTTGCCGTCGGCAAGCTCGATCTTCGACGCAAACGTGCCCTGTGACCAGCCCAGCAGGCCCGCCAGCATCTGGCCGGCCTGGTTGGAATCGTCGTCAATCGCCTGCTTGCCGAGGATCACCACGTCGGGTGCTTCCTTTTTGACAATTTTAGCGAGCAGCTTGGCGACTGCCAGCGGCTGCAGCTCGTCGTCGGTTTTGACATGGATGCCGCGGTCGGCCCCCATGGCAAGCGCTGTCCGAATTGTTTCCTGGCACTGCTGGACGCCCATGGAAACGACGACAACCTCGGTCGCGGTTCCGGCTTCGAGCAAGCGAACAGCTTCTTCGACGGCTATTTCGTCGAACGGGTTCATGGACATTTTAGTATTGGCGGTCTCAACGCCGGTCTCGTCCGCCTTGACGCGAACCTTGACGTTGTAATCGATCACCCGTTTGACGGCGACGAGGAGCTTCATCGGTCAATATCTCTCAGATGTGGGGGCAGCTACCGGTTTTGAGGGCCTTTCCCAGTGCTATTTGCTGCCGACAGGAGCACGTCTGGAAGGGCGTTATCTCGCAAGTGCGAAAACTACTAGAGTCCCGCTGCTTGTCAAGTTTGGCGTCAAGTTTCGGGAATAAATGCTGCAATTGCGAAGGGAACTGTGGAGGGGCCCGGTCGGACGGGGCGCGGGACGTGCCGTTACTTGCTCGAAAACAGGAAAGCGATGCCGATCAGAACCAACGCCGCAAGCTGCAAAAACACCCGCAGCCGCATGAAACGGTTGGAATTCCGGGCATTAAACTCGCCCCCGCGCACCATAGACACCAGGCCAAAGGCAAGCGCACCAAAGGTTGCAAGGGCCGCGATAACGATCAGAACGGGCAAAACAGAAGACATAGGAAGACTATGAAACGGAATTCCGGAGAGTGCAATGCGACATTATCCCGCAATCTGGCGTATCCCTATACCGCCAGCACTTCCCAAAGTTTCCCCTCGACCTCGTCGCGCGGCACGATAAAGCGGTCGTGGTCGTGGTCGTCATCGGTCATCCACTGGGTGACGGCTTTCTGAAACGACAGGCGCGCCTTTATGCGGTCGAACCAGGCGGTGACGTTCGGCCGGTTCCGGGTCCACAGGCTGTCCATCGCGATCAGTGAAAGCCGGTTCACGTAGGGGATCATGCAGGTATCGGCGAAACCGAAATTGCGGCCCGACAGCCATTTCGTATCGTCGAGCTGGCGTTCCATGTCGGCGAAGGCTCCGTCATACTGTTTGACGACGCCGCTGACTCGGGGTGCATCCAGCCCGAGTTCGATACAGTCGCGCTGAATGGCACGACGTTCGGGATTGGGGTTGCTGGATAGCGTGCCTCGCGCTCTTCGGCCGTCATGGTCGCCAGGAAATACTTTCGGTTGGTGGTCGCGAACGTCACCGTTGTGCAGCCGGGGTGAAGGAATTCATCGACACGTTTCATCCATAACCGGGCCAGCGCGCGGCGCCACGGCTCACCCGGCATCAAGGGCGGTTCCGGCTGGATCTTGCCGAGATAGAACATAATCACCGAGGATTCGGTTATCACCCGCTCGCCGTCTACCAGTGTCGGCACCACGGCCTTCGGGTTCAGTTTCAGGTAGTCCGGCTTGTGCTGGTCGCCCTGCTGCAGGTTCAGAAGTTCGCTCTCGAAGCTCATGCCTTTTTCGTACAGCACCAGACGCACCTTGGCCGCGCATACCGATGTCGTCCCGTGATAGAGTTTCAGCATATGGATTTCCCGCTTTTGCCCGCCTGAAAGACGCGACTGAACATGAGTTGCCTCGACCACATCGTCCGTTGCAACGCCCACGACATGTCCGACTACACGCCCTTCATCGTCGACGGCCGGACCGTCGGCCATATCCGGTCCCGCCATCTGGTTCATCTGGAACGTTTCGCGGATGTTTTCAAGCTGGACGCCGACAGCGTTGGTCTGGCCGCCGGGCTGGACAGCTACGATGTGCGCACCGACGCGGTCGGTCCTGTGCTCAAATCGCTCGCCGATGACGGCGTGATCACCGGCTGGCGGGGTGAGGCCTATCCGATTGGTGGGCGATGGAGCGGGACCTATGCGTTCGAGATCGAGCGCGCTGCCGCCGCGTTCCTGGGGTGCCGGGCGTATGGCGTGCATATCAATGGATTCGTGCGCGACGGCGATGACGTAAAACTGTGGATCGCGACGCGCGCCGATGACCGCCCGGTCTGTCCCGGCCAGCTCGACAACATGATCGCCGGCGGTCAGCCCGTCGGGCTCACCCTGAAACAGAACGTCATCAAGGAGGCGGATGAAGAAGCAGGTGTACCCGCGGAACTGGCCAACACGGCCATCCCGGTCGGCGTGATTACCTATACGATGGAAAACGATCTTGGCCTGAAGCCGGATATGATGTTCTGCTGGGATCTCGAACTGCCGGCCGATTTCCAGCCCATGAACACAGACGGTGAGGTCGCTGAATTCCGTTTGCTGCCGGCCGCCGAGGTACTGGACATTGTCGAGACCACGGATGACTTCAAGTTCAACTGCAACCTAGTGATCATCGATTTCTGCATCCGCCACGGCGTGCTGCCACCGGAACACCCCGATTACGAGTCTATAATAAAGGGGCTCAGGTCCTAGAAACTGTCCACTGCGACAAGCTGGCCGCGTTCGCGCAGATACGCGACAAGCGGCCTCAGATGGTCGGCGACCGGCATGTCATCCAGCGTGATGGCGACGTCGTCAACGTGTTCTGTGAAGATATAGGCGGTGGTGCCCGGCGGAAACAAACGCCCCAGGCCTTCAAGAATGCCGCCTTCCAGGCCTTCGTAGAATTTCTCGTGCATGATCCGCGCGAAGCCGTCGACCCCCAGCACAAACGCGACGGGCTCCTGGCTGTGCCGCGCGAGATACTGGCGGACGCGGAAATAGCGGAAGAATTCCGAAATCAGCACATGGAAGCCCAGACCGGTCAACGTGTTAACCCGCTCCAGGAAGTCGGCGGTATCGATCACGTCTTCATTGACGATGGCGGACATGGTCATCTCGGCCATCAGGATAGCCGGCTTTCCTGCCGCGCATTTTTCAGCAAACAGGTCGCGGGCGTGGTCGAACCGTTTCATGCCTTCGCCGACCACGGGGTGGAACTCGCCGCGCATGCCGAGCACGCTGCGCTTGTAGAGCGCCTCCGAGGGGATAGCGACCCGGCCGTCGGGATCGAACAGCACGGCGGGTGTCAGGTTCGCTTTCACCAGTTCGAGGGCCATCAGGCGGTTGTCGATCTTGCCCAATGTGGGGTCGCGGAATTCGATCAGGTCGACCTCGACCCGGCCCCGTTTCAGATTGTCGGTCAGTCCCTTTAACAGCAATTCGGGCTCATGTGCATGGTAATACCCGCCGTGGATGAGGTTCACGCCGAGAATCCCCAGCGCGTCCTGCTGTTCGACATTGGTGTCGTCGAACATCCGCACATGCAGGATGATGTCTTGGGGCGGTTGTCCGGGGTTGGCCTGAAACCGAACACCCATCCAGCCGTGGCATTCCTCGCGCTTTTTGAACCCCTGTGCAGCCACCGTGTTGGCAAAGGAGAAAAAGGTCGATCCGTCGGGCCGGTGATCCTTGACGCGCGAGACCAGCAGGTCGAATTCGCGTTCGAGCATCCGCTCGAGCCGCGGGCGGGATACATAACGCCGGTCCGTGGATTCGCCGTAAATCTCGTCGCTGAATTGCATGTCGTAGGCCGACATGGTTTTGGCGATTGTGCCGGCGGCGGCTCCTGCCTGGAAGAACCAGCGGGAGACTTCCTGCCCGGCGCCGATCTCCACGATGGTCCCGTATTTCAGAGGGTCGAGATTGATCGCCAGTGCTTTTTCGATCGTGCCGGGGACGTCGTCGGCCATCTTCAATTCCATCTGCGCTGTTCTGTCGGTCCCGGCGATAGCGGCCGCGACGTCACATGTAGCCGGATATCGACCCAGCTGCGGATTGTAACGGATTTCCGGTCGCGGCGTGGATGCGACGGATTGCCTGTTAGGCCACCGGATGAATTACCGGCTGAATTATGAGCCGGGTGAGAAAGCCCGTCTAGCCTTCGAACCCCGACATCGCGACGACCTCTTCCTGAGTATAGCCGGATTCGCGGAGAGCCCGGATGCTCATATCCTGATCGCGCTTCGCCAGCCGTCTGCCGGTCGTGTCCTTTATCAGGCGATGGTGGCTGTAAGTCGGCGGGGTGTAGCCTAGCAATCCCTGCAAAAGGCGGTGAATATCCGTTGACGGTGCTAGATCGGCCCCGCGGTTGACCAGGGTGATGCCCTGCAGATGGTCGTCGACTGTGACCGCAAGATGATAGCTGGTCGGTACATCCTTGCGCGCGAGGACGACGTCGCCGAATTTATCAGGCTGTGCCTTGTTCATGCCGAGGCCGGTATCCTTCCAGCCCAGCGGACCGGCGATCGCGGTCGCCCCTTTCATGTCGATGCGCCGGACGAAGGCTTCGCCGTCATCCATGCGGTCTTCACGTTTTTCATCTGAGATATTACGGCAGATACCCGGATAGGCCGGCCCGTCCGGGCCGTGCGGCGCGTAGGCCGACTTGGCAATCTCCGTCTTAATCTCCGACCGGGTGCAGAAGCACGGATAGAGCAGACCCTTCAGCGTCAGCTTTTTGAGCGCCTTGTTATAATCCGCCATGTGCTCGGACTGCCTGCGTATCGGGGTTTCCCATTCGAGCCCGAGCCATTTCAGATCTTCGAGGATAGCGTCGGTAAATTCATCCTTGCACCGAACCGGATCGATATCCTCGATACGCAGATGAAAGGTGCCGCCCTTGCCGCGGGCGTGATAAGCGGTCAGTGCCGAAAAGGCGTGGCCGATATGAAGAAAACCGGTCGGGCTCGGAGCGAACCGTGTGACCTCTGTTGCCGTTTTGCGTTTTGCCATGTGGTCATTTCTGTGAGATCGAATTCACGTCCTTGGGACAGGGCGGCCAAGCCTACCAGTAGCCGGACATTTCCGATGAACAGCCGACTTACCCTCGAGACGTTTAATAAAGCGTTAAACATACTAGCACAGTGCGACCCGGACCTGGGTGCAGTGATAGCGAAATTCGGCAAACCGCCCATCTGGCGGCGTCCGCTCGGGTTTGAGACACTGGTATTGTTGATCCTCGAACAACAGGTGTCGCTGGCCTCGGCGCGGGCCGCCTATGACCGTCTGGCGGCAACCGCCGTCGAACTGGCGCCCGAGAAAATGCTGACACTGCGCGATGACGAATATTGCGCCGCCGGCATCAGTCGCCAGAAAACCCGCTATATCCGCCATCTATCCGACTGCATCCTCGACCGGTCGCTGCGCCTCGACGGGCTCGGCCGGATGAGCGATGACGATGTGCGGGCGCATCTGATGCAGATAAAAGGGATCGGTGCGTGGACCGCCGATGTCTACCTGCTAATGGCGCTGATGCGCCCGTACGTCTGGCCGGTCGGTGATATCGCGCTTCAGGCGTCGGTCCATGGTATTAAGGGCCTGAACGCCCGGCCCAACCCAGATCAATTGACTGAACTCGGCGAGGAATGGCGCCCGTGGCGGAGTATCGCCGCCCGTATCCTGTGGCATCACTATCTCAATACGCCTCGATTTCGTACAACATGACGTCCCCATATATCGGGACGAAAATGAACTCTATATTTGTGCTTCATAAACAGTGGAACTGACGATGAGCGATCTTCCCGAACTTTCCGGCCCCGAAGCCGCACCCGCGTCCGGCGGCCCCGCCAAACAGCTGATTATTTTCGTTCATGGCTACGGTGCCAACGGCGAAGACCTGATCTCGCTGTCCCGGTATTATGCCCAGGTTTCCCCCGATGCAGCCTTTATCTCGCCCGATGCGCCCTATCGCTGCGACGGCGCGCCGATGAGCTTTCAGTGGTACGACGTCTGGATGAAGGACCCTGCTGAACGGCTGGCGGCAATCCGCTCGACCGGTGAGATTTTTGACAACTTTGTGACCGGCCAGCTCGCGCGTCACGGGCTGAGCGAAGACAAGCTGGTTCTGATCGGCTTTTCCCAGGGCACGATGATGTCGCTGTTTACGGCACCACGACGTGAAAATGCGATTGCCGGTATTGTCGGCTATTCGGGGCGCATGGAATCGCCCGATACGCTGAAGGCAGAAATCCGCTCGAAGCCGCCGGTTGTGATGGTGCATGGCGATTCGGACGAATTACTGGCCGTCTCGGAGATGGAAACCGCCGCAGCCACGCTGCGCGACTGCGGTGTCGAAATCGACACGCACATACGCCCGGGTCTGGGTCACGGGATAGACGAAGAAGGTATTCGGGTCGGTCTCGCCTTTGTCCAGAAAGTCCTCGGATAGGCGGGAACCCTCTACATGATGTAGGCAGCGACTGGATTTTCATAAAATCTTCACGCGTGCGGAGTTGCTCTTGCCTGCGGTGGCGGCTAACCTTCGGTCCTTATGAGCATCTCAAGGTACGTCGAACGGCCTAAAAGGCCATGCAGATGAGGGGGGATTCCCCCGCACTTGTACTCAATGCCGATTTTCGGCCGCTCAGTTATTTTCCCTTATCCGTCTGGTCCTGGCAGGACGCCGTCAAAGCGGTGTTCCTTGATCGGGTGAATATCGTTTCGGAATACGATGACGAGGTTCACTCCCCGTCATTCACGATGCGGCTACCCAGCGTGATAGCGCTCAAACAATATGTGACGCTTTCGCGCAAACCCGCCTTCACCCGGTTCAACGTATTCCTACGTGACCGCTTCGCCTGCCAGTATTGCGGCGACATCCCGGGCACGTCGGAACTGACCTTCGATCACGTGATTCCGCGCTCGCGCGGCGGTCAGACAAGCTGGGATAATGTCGTCGCTGCCTGCTCCGACTGCAACCGGGTCAAGGGCAACCGGTTACCGGATGTATGCGGGATGATCCCAGCATTTACACCGGTGGAGCCGACGAACCATCGGCTGCAGAGTACCGGGCGGTCATTCCCGCCGAATTTCCTGCATGCAAGCTGGCGCGACTTCCTGTACTGGGACAGCGAGCTCGAACAAGGCTGATTTTGCGCTTTTTCGAACATTAAAAATTTGTAATCCGCCGGACAGGCGACCGTAAGGTGCGCATCTCCATATTCACCACTGAACGCAACTTCAGTCTGTGGAGAAACCGATGTCGAATAATAGAATAGCAAAATCCGCTGTCGCCGTTGCCGCCCTCGGCGCGGTTGCAGCGCTCGGCGCGGCCGGCGGTGTCCTGTCGAGCAAAAACCTCGCCGCCTCATCCTCAATGACAACGCCCGCCGCGATCCTCGAGAACCGGACATTGCCGGGCAGCTTTTCCGATATTATCGATCGTGTCGGCCCCGCCGTCGTGTCGATCCGCGTGACCGGCACGGCTCCCCGGACCGGGCAGGGTGGAAAGGGGGACACAGAAAATGCGCGGCCGGAAATCCCCGAACCCTTCAAACGGTTTTTCAACGAGGAAGACGGCAAGCGCTTCCGCGCTCCGGACGGTGCCCCCAATGCCCAGCAACGGCGTGCGCCCAAGGTCCGCGGCATGGGTTCCGGCTTCTTCATCGATGCGGATGGCCATATCGTCACCAACAACCATGTCGTCGCCAATGCCTACAAAATCGAGGTGATGCTCAAAGACGGCGAGACGTTCGAGGCCGAGCTTGTCGGCCGCGATCCCAAAACCGATCTGGCCCTCCTCAAGGTGAAATCGGGCGAGAAATTCCCCTATGTCCGCTTCGGGAGTTCCGCCGCGGCCAAGGTCGGTGACTGGGTCATTGCGCTTGGCAGCCCGTTCGGTCTCGGCCAGACCGCGACCAAGGGGATTGTATCGGCGCGCGGCCGCGATATCGGCGCCGGACCCTATGACGACTTCCTTCAGATCGATGCACCGATCAACCGCGGTAATTCGGGCGGCCCGACCTTCAACCTCGGCGGCGAGGTCATTGGTGTCAACACGGCGATCATCTCGCCGACCGGTGTCAGTGCCGGTATCGGTTTCGCCGTGCCGTCCGACATGGCCAAGAACGTTATTGCGCAGCTGATGAAGGACGGGTCGGTATCGCGTGGCTGGCTGGGGGTGAATATCCAGAACGTCACCAAGGACTTGGCTGCCGGTCTCGGCATGTCGAAGGCTGAAGGCGCCCTCATCGCCGGTGTGAATGCCGGAAGCCCAGCTGCCAAAGGCGGTCTGAAGCCGGGAGATGTAATCGTCGCGGTCAATGGCGAACGCATCGAGAAAATGCGCGAACTGCCGCGCCGTATCGCCCGTATCTCTGCCGGCAGCGACACGCAGATGACGGTTATCCGGGGCGGCAAGGAGCGCTCTCTGACAATCACCATCGGCGCGATGCCAAAGGCCGACAAGGTCACCGCCGTTGCGCCCGAGAAGGTCGAGAAGCCGCGTTTCGGCATGGTGCTGTCGGCCCTGACCGATAAGACGCGGGCGCAGTTCGGCCTAGAGAAAGGTGAGGCCGGGGTTGTGGTTTCCGGCGTCGATCCCAATGGTATCGCCGCCAAGAAGGGCGTCCGTCCGGGCGATGTGATCCGCCGGATCTCCGGGCAGGAGGTCGCAACCCCCGCCGATGTCATCCGCATTGTCGACAAGGCGCTCGAAGATGCGAAATCCGACAAACGGAAAGCCTTGCTGGTTCTCGTGAGCCGGAAAGGCAATGACCGCTATGTGGCATTGCCGCTGCGCGACGCCTGACCCGGCGTCATCTACGCGCAGCACCGAGATGACGTCCTGTGCCCCCGGGACGTCGGCTCTCTTTTTCGCGAGCTGTCCCTGACGCTTCGCCGGGGCGGGGATGGCACGCTGGCCGCTCTCCGGTTATTCTATAGGCACCAAATAAACGGAGGCTGTCATGGCATTAAACACGGTTGCGCTGCTCAGTCCGGGAGACATGGGCGAAGGGGTCGCCTCCTCGATCAAGGGGCAGGGGATCGACGTTATCACCGTTCTTGCCGGGCGCAGCGACGAGACTCGGATGCGCGCGGAACGTGCGGGTATTCGCGACGTGGCGGATCTGGCGGTACTGGTCAGCGAAGCCGATCTGGTGATGTCGATCATGCCGCCCGAACGCGCCGAAGAGCTCGCCGCTGAAGTCGCGGCGGCCATGAAGGCGACCGAGAAAACCCCGCCCTTTGCCGATATGAATGCGATCGCACCGACCACGGCGCGGCGCATCGCCGCCGTGATGGCAGATGCCGGTGCGGATTTCATCGATGGCGGCATCATCGGCTGGGCGCCGCTGAAATCGAAGGCGGATACCAAACTCTATGTGTCCGGCCCGAACGCCGCCCTGATGGATGCGCTGGACGGCAACGGTAAAAACATCATCCAGCTCGGCGATGAGATCGGCCGCGCATCCGCCGTGAAGATGATCTACGCGTCGGTCACGAAAGGCACGGATTCGCTGCTGACGGCGGCCTATATGGCGGCCGAGGCGCTCGGCGTCCGCGATGTACTCGAAGCCGAATGGGCGACAAGCCAGCCCGATGCACTGGCACGGATGGAACGCCGGGTGTCCGCATTGCCGGCGGATGCGGGCCGCTGGATCGGCGAGATGGAACAGATTGCTGAAACCTATGCATCAGTCGGTATAACCGCGAATTATCACAAGGGCGCCGCCGATATGTACCGCCTGCTGAATTCAACGCCATTCGGGGCCGAGAGCCGCGAGACCATGGATAAAAGCCGGACCATGCGAGATTCGGTGAAGGTCTATGTTCAGCATCTGAATCCGCCCAAGGCTGCGAAATAGCGGGGCAGGCGGGGCATGTTGGAACGGGTCGAGTAGAGTTTTCGGTTTTCGTGCTTTCGGGGTGTCGTGGCCTGAAAAAACGCCGACGGCCAAAAACGCGCTCTGGGATGTTCGCTATTTGTTTTTCTGTGTTACGCTAATTGACGGGATTTAATCCGGCGCCAGCGGCCCGGAAAATAACAATAGAGGCGTGGCGCGACGGGAAATAATTCAATGGACATTCGGAACGACCTGGAAGCGAAACGGGTGCGCGAGGGACGGCCCGTGACGCCGTCCACGCTTTTCCGACCGTTCGGGTGCATGGGGTTGCTTTACAGGTTTGTGTTTTGCGGCGTCTCCGGGTGGGACGCATCGTCTCTGAGCCCCGCCCGCCAGCGGGGTCAGACAGGTTCGATGGACGTGGCGGATGCAATCCGGCACGTGCCGGGCTACGTAGGATTATTATGCACCAGTGCTATACTGCCGCCGTATTTTCCGTGTGGAGATATCTCCGAAACGATGACCAGGCCAGACACACCCCCTGTACCGAATAGCGCCGCCGTTGCAGCGCCGGCGTCGCTCTATGTCGGTGAGGTCATGCACCGGCGGTCGCGGCCAAAGGCCTATGAATTCGTCTATCGTATTTTCAACATGGCACTGGATATCGACCGGCTGGCCGAACCCCCGGCGAGCTGCCGGCTGTTTTCCCATAACCGGTTCAATCTGTTTTCATTTCATGACCGCGATCACGGCCCACGCGACGGCTCCGCCCTGCGGCCCTGGATTGAAGAACAGCTTGCCGCTGCGGGTCTGAGACATGCCGGGGCGGATATCCGCCTGCTCTGCATGCCGCGGGTTCTGGGCTACGGGTTCGATCCGCTGTCGATCTGGTACTGCCACGATGCCGGTGGCGAGCTACGCGCGGTTCTGTATCAGGTCAAAAACACGTTCGGCGATCAGCATGGGTATCTGCTGCCCGTAGGTAGTAACAACGAAAACCCGACCACGCCGTCGGATCACGAATTCGACAAAATCTTTCATGTCTCGCCGCTGATCGCGATGGATGCGCGCTACCGTATTCGCACCTCGTCCCCGGATGAGACCCTCGCCGTGCTGATCCGGGAATCCGACGATGAAGGCGAATTTCTTGTGGCCACCCTGACCGGGGATCGCCGCGCGATGACCGACGGCGCACTGATCCGCCAGTTTTTGCGGGTGCCGTTTATGTCGCTCAAAGTGATCGTCACCATCCACTGGCAAGCGATCCGCCTGATACTGCGCGGGGCCAAATATACCAAAAGGCCGGAACCGCCCGCCGAAGGGGTCTCGATGCCGCCGCAGCCGATGCGCAAGGATGCGGCGTGACCGGGCTGGGGGCGGAGGCACGGGCGTCCTGGATACTGGGCCAACGGCTGCGCGCCGGCAATCTGGAAATCGCTCTGCCCAATGGCCGTGTCCTGCGCCTGTCGGGAAGGGAACCGGGCCCGTCCGCCGTACTCAGGCTCAATCGTTGGCGGGCGCTGCGCCGGTTTTTCGGTGGCGGCACGGTTGGGTTCGGTGAATCTTTCATGGATGGTGACTGGGATTCGCCCGATCTGCCCAAAGTGATAGAGGTGGCCGCCCGCAACCTGCCGAAACGCCCGATGACGTTCCGGACCCTGTCGCCATGGCGCCTCGGCGACCGGATACGCCACGTGGTCCGGCCCAATACGCGCGGCGGCTCACGCGACAACATCGCGGCGCATTACGATCTCGGCAATGATTTCTATGCGCTCTGGCTCGATCCCTCGATGACCTATTCGTCGGCGGTCTTTGCCGATAGGGCGGATGACCTTGAAAGTGCGCAGGCCTTGAAGAACCGCCGCCTGATGGACCTTGCTGGTGTAAAGTCCGGCGACCGGGTTCTGGAAATCGGCTGCGGTTGGGGCGGGTTCGCGCTTCAGGCGGCGCGCGAGCGCGCAGCACAGGTGACGGCCGTGACCGTCAGCCGGGCGCAGTTCGATGAGGCCCGCAAACGCGTCGCCGCCGCGGGCCTGAACGAGAAAGTCGATATCCGGTTATGCGATTACCGTGACCTCGATGGTGAATGGGATCATGCGGTCTCTATCGAAATGATCGAGGCGGTGGGCGAGAAATACTGGCAGGTGTATTTTGATCGCGTCGCAGCCAGCATCCGTCCCGGCGGCACCTTCGCGCTGCAGGCGATCGTGATAGAGAACGAGCGATTCGACGCCTATCGCCGCAGCGCCGATTTTATCCAGAAGCACATCTTTCCAGGTGGTGCGCTGCTCAGCCCGGACGTATTGCGCGACCACGCCGCCGTCGCCGGGCTGTCTTGGAAATCCGCAGCAGGCTGCGGGCAGGATTATGCCGATACGCTTGCGCTGTGGCGCAGCCGATTTGAAGGCGTGGCCGACAGGATTACCGGGTTGGGGTTCGATGAGCGGTTCCGCCGGTGCTGGTCGTTCTATCTGGCCTATTGCGAAGGTGGTTTCCGGGCAGGAAATATAGATGCGCTGCAGGTCGCGTTGAAGAAAGGCTGACGGCCGTATTTGCCGCTGCAGCTTCGGGTCGGTAACCTGATTAAAATCGGAGGATAGTCATGCCCAGCCCCCAGCTTGAAGAACTTGTGAAGGCGGTAGCTCCGCTTTTTGCCGGCGAAGCAGAAGTCATGCGCACCTATTGGACATCGCCGGTCCGAACGCCGGAAACCGACCGGTTGTGGCTGCTGCGCCAGTCGCGCAAGGAGGTCTGGGATACGCCGCTTGGCGACCAGCGTGGCCTGTATGTCGGTCCGGTAGAAGACCTGCTTTCGGATTTCTCGAAGATCGATACCGAGATCCCGCGGGAAGACATTCTCGACCGGTTGGAAGGGATCTATGAGGAATTTTCCCATTACTGCGCCTTTGCAGACGCCTACGATTCGGTGCGCGAAGCGGGTGAGCCGCGTCTGAGCCCGGCGCGTCTTCGCGAGGTGCCGGACTGGCGCGAGAATCTCGCCATCCGCGATCGTCGTGCTGACATCAAAGCGATTGAGGGCGCGGTCGGCGAGCGCGCCTGTTTCTTCACCGAGGGGGGATACTGCACGCTGTTTTCCGAGGGGATGACGCTGAGCGGCAATGGCGGCGTCGACGATATGATCGCCCGTGCCTGCGGGCTGGTTTACGAGGACGAGTTCGGCCACATGTGCAAGGGCATCGTCGGGCTGGATACGGGCGATATGTCCGACGCCGACTGGGCGCGGATGACGGATCTGTCCGTCGAGCTCGCGACCCTGCGCATCCATATGCGGAACGGTCAGTTCAGCTACCCGCTATCCGCGGACAGGATTTCGGCAATCGTCGCGGGCGATATCACGCCGGTAAAATTCGACTTCGAAAAGGCCCAGGCCGCCTAATCCGCCTTCGTCGACCGGTTGAGCAGCGGCAGGTACAGCGCATAGGGCAGCAGGCGAGCGAATTTGAGCATCCAGGTGAACCGCTTCGGGAACGTGATCTCGAACCGGTTCGTTAGCAGGCCGCGATAGAACTGGTCGACCGCCTTGTCGACCGGCATCAGGAACGGCATCGGAAAATCGTTCTTGTCGGTCAGCGGTGTTTTGATAAAGCCCGGATTCACCAGCTGCACGGTGATACCAGCATCGCCGAGCTCCATCCGCAGCGCTTCGCACATATTGATAAGGGCGGCCTTGGTCGCGCCATAGGCCGAGGCGGTGCGCAGGCCGCGATAGCCGGAGATCGACGCTACAATCGCGATCCGTCCCGATTTCCGCTCGACCATGCCGGGGATGACGGCTTCGAGCATCCGGACGGTACCCATCACGTTCAAATCGAACTGGATGCGAAAATCTTCGGCTTTGAGGCATTTAGCATCGACCGGAATATAGGCGCCTGCATTCAGCACGCACAGATCGGGCACACCAAGATCGGCCACGATACGCGCGCATGCCTGTTCGATGGCGACGCTATCCGTGACGTCCAGCGACACAGCGACGATGCGGCCAGCCAGGGTTTCGGCTTCCTCTTCGAGCGATTTCAGGGCGTCGGCACTGCGCGCGCTGGCGGCCACGGTGCAGCCCTCCGCGGCCAGCCGCAGCGCCAGGGCGCGGCCGATGCCGGTACTGGCGCCGGTGATCCAGGCGACGGGGAAGGGTGGGTTTTTGATCATCAGGGGCATCGTTTGTTCGCCAATCCGGTTCGGACTGAATACGCGAACATCCGCAATGCGGATCGACCTGGAATTTAGTTAGGGCGTCTCTGCAGGCCATTCCAGCGAACCCGCCGATCGACTAGTCTGCGGCGATGACCGAGCCTCGTCTTAAAACCAGCCTGTGGATCAGCGCACAGATACGTCTGTGCGATCTGTCTTTTATGCCCGCCGTCGTCGCACGCCGAGGCGACAGCGATGCCGGGCAGGTGATGGTTCTGCGCAATCTGCTGAATGGCACGTTCGAGCTGTTCGCCCGCACCACCGACCTGGATGGCGGGCGCGCGTGGCGGCGGGCCAGCGGACCGGACCCGGTGGACGATGAGACCGCCAGCAAGCTGATCGCGCGCGAGGCCGACTTCGATCCCGATATCTGGGTACTCGAAGTCGAAGACCGTGACGGCAAGTACGAGCTCGACGCGCCGGTTATCTGACCGGTCTGTTTTGATCCGGGAGACTGTTCCTAGATCGCCACCTCGATCTCGCCCATTCGCTTGGTCAGTTTCTGGTTTTCGGAATAATCGACCGATACGGCAATCAGGGCAGGGCCGTCCTGCGCGAAGGCTTCTTCCAGCGCTGCCGTGATCTGTCCGGGTCCGTCTATCACCTTGCCCCACATGCCGAAGGATTTGGCGTGCGACGACGGCGGGCATAAAATCGATATGGATGATCGTTTGTCGCAATCGGGATTCCAGAAGATCGGCGCAATTTCGACCAAGTCCTACCCCACGGTGATCACGGTGTCCGATTTCTCGAACGCCTTGTTCACATGGTCGCGGCCCTGCAGCCCCATGGTGAACAGGCAATGCGGGTCGGACATGGCGATGGCGCCCTTGCCCATGAAGGTGTTGACGACTGGGATGCCGGTTTTGTGGGCGAAGTGGCGCAGCTGTTTGGCGGCGCGTTTCCGCAGTGCGCCGTTGCCAGCGAGGATAATCGGATTGGTTGCCTGTTCGATCGCGTCGATCGCCGAATGGACTGCCTTGTGGTCGGCAGCGGGGCGGCGGGTGACGCTCGGTGCCATGACGTGCTTGTCGACGTCTTCCTTGGCGACACCTTTCGGCAGTTCGATCACCGTGACGCCGGGTTTTTCGGTCTCGGGGATCTTGAAGGCCTTGTGCACGATCTCCGGCACGGTCTCGGCGCTCCGTACGGTCTGCGCCCATTTCGAGATCGGCTCCATTATGCCGATGGCGTCCATGTTCTGGTGGCTTTCCTTGTGGAGCCGCCGGGTCGAGCCCTGGCCGTTGATCGCGACGACGCGCGCTCGGTCCATATTGGCGTCGGCAAGCCCCGTCACCAGGTTGGTTGCGCCCGGCCCCAGCGTCGACAGACAGACACCCGCCTTGCCGGTCAGCCGGCCATATGCGTCCGCCATGAAAGCGGCGGCCTGCTCATGCCGGCACAGCACGAAATCGATCCGGCTGTCTTCGAGCGACAGCATCAGATCGGCGTTTTCCTCGCCGGGGACGCCGAAGATGCGCTCGACACCTTACGCTTCGAGGCAGCGGACAAAAAGATCGGAGGCTTTCATGGATCGTCCTTATCTGGGGAATGCTGGGGGCGGAATGTCTGTATCAGACGGGGTTGGCGTCGGGCGGCGATTCAAGTGTGTCGGTGCGCAGTACGATCATCTTGTCGACCGTCATATCGCGCAGGGTATGGGGAATACCGCCGGTGCCGAGGCCGGACTGGCGCTGGCCGGCAAACGGCATCCAGTCGGCGCGGAACGCGGTGTGGTCGTTCACCATCACGGCGGAGGCATCGAGGCCGTTGCTGATCGCTATTGCGCGTTCGATATCTCGGGTGAACACGGCGGCCTGAAAGGCGGTCGGCAGGGAATTCGCCCGGTCCAGCGCGTCTTCGACCTTGAACCACGGATCGACACAGACGACGGGGCCGAAGACTTCCTCGGTCATCAGCCGGCAATCGAGCGGCGCGTTGAAAATCACAGTCGGCGCATATAGCGTATCGGTCAGTTTTTCGCCGCCGGTCAGGAGCTGCCCGCCGCCATCGACGGCTTCCAGCACCCATTCGTGGATGCGGTCGAGCTCGGCCGGGCGGATAAGCGGACCGATATCGGTTTCATTCAGCATCGGATCCCCGACGACGAGGCCGGAGGCTTTCATGGCAAGCTGGGTCGCAAAGCGTGTGGCGATCTTGGTATGGGCAAAAATGCGCTGGGTCGACACACAGACCTGGCCCGCGTGATAGAAACAGCCCTTGAGCAACGCCTCGCGGACTTCATAAATATCGGAATCGCCGGTCACGATCACCGGTGCGGCTCCACCGTGTTCGAGCGCGCAGCGTGTCCCTGGCGCCAGTTTTGAGCGCAGCATCCAGCCGATCTTCGCGCTACCGATAAAGCTGAAGAACCCGACACGGGCATCGGTTACCAGCTTTTCCGCCAGCACATTGTCGGATGTCACGATTGCCTGCGCCCAATCCTGCGGCAGGCCGGCCTCATGCAGGATGTCGATAAAGGCGAGACATGAAAGCGGTGTTTCCGGCGCTGGTTTGACGATCACCGGACAGCCCGCGGCGATGGCGGGCGCGACCTGGTGGACGATCAGGTTCAGCGGATGATTGAATGCGCTGACGGCCACGACAACGCCGATGGGTTCGCGCTGGGTAAACGCCATGCGGTTGCCGGTCGCCGGCGTCAGGCCCATCGGCACGACCTCGCCCGCGTCGGTGCGCAGTGCGGCGATCGTTACCTTTACGCTATCGATTGCGCGTAGCACTTCAGCCTTTGTGTCGCGCCGTGGTTTTCCGCCTTCGCGGATCGCGGTCTCGATCAGCTGATCCGCGCGCTGTTCCATCAGCGTGGCGGTTTTTTCAAGCACGGTAAGCCGGTCATATTCGGGCAGCCAGCCGGGACGGTTGCGAAACAGCGCGAATGCCGTTCCTAAAGCATCATCAATTTCGGCAGCCGTATTCTCGACGACGGTTTCGACGGGCGAAATGTCGAACGGATTTACGACGGAAAGTGTTTTGGTGGCGCTGTCTGTATCTGGTGAGTTCATGTCACTTCGCATATGGGCAAGGGTGGCGGAGCCAAAAGGAATATTACACTCCGGATGGTTAACGTTTGTCAGTATAGCGCCGGATGCACCATTCGCCGAACATGCTAGTCTGTGACTTGTATCACACTGCTTTCACGGAGGGTGCGGCATGCCGAACTATGATTACGGCGCTTATTTCGGCCCCATCGAGCCTTTGGCTGACGCGACGCGGAGCAAGGAAGCGCGGGTCTGGGGAAACGGGACCGAAAAAGACAAAGTGGCCCACGATTACGTGCTCTATCTCGGCTGCAACGTGCTGCGGACAGTCGCCCTGGCCGAGACGATTACGACAATCCTGACCGAGATGGGCATCGATTTCGTGGCCCTTGGCGGACCGTCGACCTGCTGCGGTATTATTCACAAATCCCACGGCGATGCGGCCGCGTCCGACAAGATCACGACCCAGACATTTGCGAAGTTCGACGGTTATGCGCCCAAAGCGGTGCTGACCTATTGTCCGTCCTGTCACGCCCATATGGACAACACGCTCGCCGAATCCGGCCTGACGACCGATGCGCCCTATCTGCATGTCACTGAATTCATCGTCGATAATCTTGACCGGCTGAATTTCCGCAACCGGGTCGAGCGCCGGGTGATGTTTCATGCCCATGGCGATAACGAACAGGCGATGCGCGATTCGCATTTTGCCCGCGCCATTCTCGGCGCGATCCCGGGGCTAGAGGTGATCGATGCGTCCGGCAGCGCCGAATGGGGCCATGATTGCGGCGGCCTGCAGATCAGCATCGTCGGACCTGGAAAACACGCGGGTCTTGTGAACGACCTGTTCGGATCGGCAAAACGCGAAAAGGTCGACGCGGTCACCGCACTTTATCATTCCTGCTACCGCAACCTGTGCCCGCAGGAAGAAGTTCATGGGGTAGAAGTGATCCACTACACCGACCTAATCGCCGAAGCCCTGGGTCTGCCGAAGCGCGACGAGGCGTATAAACGGCTTCACCAGACGTCCGACCCGGCAGCGGCTTTTGACGAGTTGTCGCCGCGGGCCGGGACACGCGGGCTGAAACCCGATCGTCTCCGCAAAACGCTCGACCTTCATTTCGGTGCCAAGTAGCGTCTGGCGCATAATCGTTCCGATACAGGTGCCCATGCGCGTTCTCGTCATTTATGCCCACCCCGATCCGGATAGTCTGAACGGGGCAATTCACACGCAGATTCTCTCAGCGTTGTCAGCGGCGGGGCATGAGGTCGATGATCTGGATCTTTATGCGGACCGATTCGATCCGGTCCTCAGCGCAGAGGAACGGCAAAACTATTTTGAACCCGCCCTGAACCGGGCGCGGGTGGCAGAGTATGCCGCGCGGATTGAGGCCGCCGAGGGGTTGGTGTTCTGCTTCCCTACCTGGTGTCTCGGACCGCCGGCAATCCTCAAAGGCTTCTTTGACCGCGTGATGGTGCCGGGCGTTTCCTTTCGGCTGGAAGATGACGGCTCGCTGTCCCCCAATCTGCGACACATCAAACGGGTGGCGGCCGTCGTCACCTATGGTCGTAGCCGCGGCATATTGTGGTGGTTCGGCGATCCGCCCCGCCGGATGATGACGCGCTATATCCGCTGGTTCGTCTCGAAGAAGGCACGCATCCGGTATCTCGGGTTTTACGATCTTCACAAACCGGACCGTGCGCGGAGTGAAAAATTCCTAAAACGGGTTGAGAAAGTGATGTCCGACTTTTGAATCAGGATTGGGCGGGTATTGTTCAGCCGGCTTATTGGCCTGCTTTGTAGGGTCCGGATAAGGCAAGCGAACATGGTTGAGAAGACACAGGTGGATTACCAAGAGTCCGGTGACGGCCCGGTCGTCGTCTTTGTGCCGGGATCGTTCAGTACGCCGGCCGCGTGGCGGCCGGTCATGAAACTGTTGCCGCCGGGGTATCGGATGGTCGCCACCGCGCTCTGTGGCTAAGGCGATACGGCTGAAACGCGCAGCGCTGCCGATCACGATATCACCCACGAGGTCCGTGTGATTGAAGAGGTTGTTGCCCGTGCCGGGGGCGGCCCCGTGCACCTGGTCGGGCACTCGTTCGGCGGCACGGTGGCCTTCGCGGCGGCCCTGCCGGGAAATATCGATTTGCGCAGTATTGCGACATTCGAGGCCAACCCGCTCGGCCTGATGCGCCACAGCACCCGGCCTGAACTGTTCGCTGCGACACAGGATATGAGCCGGGCTTATGAGGCCGCGCATGAATCGGGCGAAGTTGATGCGCCGAGGCGGATTATCGATTTCTGGGGCAGCGACGGATCTTTCGACGCGTTACCCGACATCGTTCAGGAGTATTGCCGCCAGACGGCCTACGGGAACGTGCTGGACGGGTACAGCGCCTTCGGGTTTGACACGGTGCCGCAGGATTACGCGGCGTTTGATGTTCCGGTACTTCTGGTGCGCGGTGCGCTGGCAAACCCGGTGATCGTCGCGATAACGGACGTGCTTGGCCGCGCGATCAAAAACGTCCAGCTGAAAACTGTCGATGGTGCGGGCCATTTCCTGATATCCAGCCATCCCGCCGATTGCGCGGCGCACCTGGCGGCTTTCCTGGCGGGTATCGAACGCTAGAACCGACAACACACGATTTACGCTGGCGGCCAGTATCAGCAACAAGACGCCTCAGGCGGTTGCGCCCGGCTTTGCCGCGTTAGTCCGGATTTTTGCCGGCAGCCCGCGCAATTTGCGCAATGTGCTGCGGGTAAAGACGAGCGTGCAACGTGCGGCATCAGCGAGCGCTTCCGACCGAATGATTTCGGCGTTGCGGCGATGAAACTCGACCTGTTCGAGGGTCGGCCAATTATCATCGATACTGGCGCTATCGGGGGCGCTGTTGGTAGCATTGCTGTCGTGGAGCCGGGCGTTTTTGGTATCAGGATAGAGCCGCATGTAAAAAGACCTCCGTCATGACTTGATCGATGTCTCGTCTCTATCCGCTGTCACTATCTTATTATATTGCCGCAGTGCACCAATGATATATCGTTTGTTTTCCGTGCCAGTCAAGAAAATATGCTGCATCGCAATATAACACCGCCAGGCCGGAAATCTGCGATATTTTATTTCCAATTGGGGGCCTAAAAAGACGTCTCAGATCGTTTCGGTTCTTCGCTCACGGCGCATGCCAGGCAGGTCCCGCGCTTCAGGAACGCAGGATCAGTTTCCGCCAGCACGTGGGCGGTCGAAGACGTGTCCGAAGGTCTGGTCGCGCAGGTCGCGCTTCAGCACCTTGCCAAAATGGCTGCGTGGCAGCGCCTCGATAAAGGCAACCTGCCGCGGCACCTTGAACCCTGCCAGCCGGTCGCGGCCAAACCGGAACAGGTCTTCCGCAAGCTTGCCGTCGTCTGCATCTGCATCCGATTTTACCGCTACCAGAAGAATGGCTTCACCCCAGCGCGCGTCGTCCACGCCGACGGCGGCACAATCCGTGATGCCGGTATGCTCCGCATATACAGTCTCGACCTCTACCGAGGGCACGGATTCGCCGCCCGTCAGGATGACGTCCTTTGAGCGATCTACGATGGCGATCCGGCCGTCCTCGTCCATCACGCCGATGTCGCCGGTGAAACACCATTCCAGACCTTCCGCGTCGTTCCGGCGGCGGCGCCAGGTGGCAGCGCCCGCTTCCGGATTACGGTGATAGCCGAGGGCGGTATTGAAGTTGCGCATCGCGATGTGACCGGGTCCGCCGCGGGGTACGACCCGGTCGTCATCGTCAAGGATCAGCACCCGCGTATCGACATGGGGGACGCCGATGCTGTCCGGATGGCTGAGCAGTTCGCCCGGGCTCTGCGTCGCCATATTCAGGCTTTCGCTCAGGCCGGCTGCCGCCATGATGTCGGCTTCTGGAAACATCTCGGCGAGCTTCCGGCGCAGCGGAGCAGGGGTCGGTGCCGCGGTTGTCACCACCGTGCGGGGGGCGGTCAGGGGGATGCCGTCCCAGGCATCGTATATCGGGTTGATCAGGGCCGGCACCAGCGGCAGGTATTCAATGTCGCGCGCGCGGATTTCGGCAAGATAGCGCACCGGATCGAACGACGTGGCCGCCGGAAAGACAACGGTCCCGCCCCGCCACAGAATGGTAAACAATCCCCATTCCATTCCGGCGACGTGATAGGCTGGCAGCACCGACAGCGTCTGCCATCCGCGGCGAATGCCGTATTCCGCGATATCGGCGAGAACGGTAAAAAGCGTGCCCACATGGCTGTGCAGGACACCCTTGCTTTTGCCGGTCGTCCCGCCGGTGGAAACCAGGCGGTAAGGCTCATCGAAGGACATCGTGACCGGCAGGTATTCGTTGGTTTCCGCGGCCAGAACGGTTTCGTAACCCTGCCAGCTCCTATCACCGGTTTCTCCCCGGGCGATGCGGATTGTCGGTGCGGCATCGGCAAACCGGTCTGTAAAATCCGCATTGGCGACAATCGCCCGGCAATCGTGATCGTTCACATATTCGGCGACATCCGACGGGAGCAGGCGGACGTTGAGCGGGGCGACAATGGCGCCAATCCGTGCGCAGGCAAAAATCGCCTCGACGATTGCGTGTTCGTTCCAGAACATTGCCGCAACCACATCGCCTTTCTCAACGCCGGCGCGCATCATCGCGCGGGCGAGCCGGGTGATGCGTGCATCGAGCTCGCCATAGGACAGCCGACGGTCGCTCAGCAGGTCGTCGATCGCCGTCCGGTCCGGATAAAGCTCCGCCCCCCACGACACGATAAAGGCGATGTTCGCGAGTTGCCGTTCAGGATTTCTTAGGTCTTCCATCATTCTTATGCGCCCGCTTGCGGGGTCAGCCGAGGTTGTCGGTCAGAAACACCCGGATCTTAGCCCAGGCGTCCTTGGCCTGCACCTCGCGGTAGCGTTCCGGGTTCATGAAATCCTGAAAGCCGTGCCCGGCGTCGTCATATTGATGAAATTCGTGAGGCACGCGTGCCTCGGTGAGCGCCGCGTCTAGATCGGCCACATCCGCAGGCGATGGGTTCTGATCCTCGTTGCCGAAAACGCCCATGACAGGGCAGGGGATGTTGCCGGCCATCTCGATCGGCGGGGTCGCGCCGTCGCCCATACCGAGCTTGATGCGCCCGCCATACAGCGTGATCAGCGCTTTGTAATTTGGGTTGTGGCAGGCATGCAGCCAGCTGACGCGGCCGCCCCAGCAATGCCCGATCACGCCGATGCGGTTCTCATCCACGTTGTTCATGCCTGCGAGCAGGCCATAGGCGGCATCGATGTCGGCGACGCAGCGGTCGTCGCGGAATTCGTCGCGCTTGATCGCGATATCGGTTTCCGGCGTCCACCAGTGAAACACGAACGGGATAACGCAGACATAGCCCGCATTGGCGAATGCCTCGCCGACATCGATGGTGAACGGGTCTTTTTCCAGGCCTTCATGGGCGATCGGCAGATGCTGGGCGCAGACGATACCGGGGTGTGGTCCGGAGCCTTCAGGTTCGAAGATCAGAATTTCCATCGGGCTGTTTTCGATGGTCACGGTTTCTTTGCGGTACATACGGTGTTGCTCCCGGTTGGCTGACAGCCACAATTTCTGACGGGGCGTCGATTCTGTTTTATTTGCTTACTATACCGCTCAAATGATTTCTCAACGAGGCCCTGCCATAATGACTTCCCCATCATGATTCCCGCATCGCTCCACGCGGGGTACCGCCGGTTCCGGGACGACCGGTTCCTGACCGAAGAAGCCCGATACCGGGATCTTGCCGGCGGACAGTCACCCGAAACGATGATTGTCGCCTGCGCTGACAGTCGGGTGGATCCGGCGACGATTTTCGCCGCCGCACCGGGCGAGTTGTTCGTTGTGCGCAACGTCGCGGCACTGGTGCCGCCCTGCGAGACATCTTCGGGGTATCACGGCACGTCGGCCGCGCTGGAATTTGCGATGACGGGAATCGCGGTCAAGAATATCGTCGTGATGGGCCATGGCCTGTGCGGTGGTGTGGCCGCATCCCTCGCGGCGGTAGAGAATGTGCCGACCGGCACTTTTCTCGGCCCATGGGTCGAATTGCTGTCCGGCGTGCGGGACGATGTGTTGCGGGACGAGCGCATCAGCGGCGCGGTTGAACGTCAGCGCGCCCTCGAATGGATGGGCATTCTCTATTCGATTGGCAACCTGCGGACGTTCCCGTTTGTCCGCGAAGCCGAGCAGGCCGGCAGGTTGAACGTGCACGGCGCCTGGTTTTCTATCGCCGAGGCCGAACTGTACTGGCACAACGCGGATACCGGTATTTTTGAGGCGGTCGTCGCGGGATTGCCCGCCTCCCGGTAGCAACAGGTCGCGGGTCAGACTAAGGAGTGGATTGCGGGCCCGAATGCGGGCTGTACTTCTTTAACAATCACACTCAGATCGAACCGTTTGGTATCGAGCGTTGCCAGAACCTGGCCTGTCTTAACCCGGTCCCCCTGTCTCACGGCGGCGGTCGCAACCTTGCCGGACACCGAAAAAGTCAGGGCCGGTGTATCTGCGGCGACAATAGTGCCGGACACGCGGCGGATGTCGCGCCGGCAGGTTAGCTGACATAATAGGCTTTTATGGCGCGGATCCGCTCCGGGGCGGTTGCTTCCGGCTCGCTGTCGCATGCCGCTAGAATGCCCACCGTTCCCGCGAGCACAGCCAACCCAAATGTCTTCTTCATGCCAATTCCTACCTTTGTCGCATTCCGGGACGCACCATAGGGTTCCGAAATACACGGCAGAATTAACAGAAAACGGCCCTCGCCGCCGTTTGAATCAGTCTAGATCGCTGGCGTCGTGGCGTTCGGCGAGTTGCAGTTCTTCCGGCCCCATTAGCTTGTTCACCCGCCGTCCGCGCTGGACCGCCGGGCGTGCCTGGATCTCATTCGCCCATCGCACGACATTGGTATAGGACGCCGCTTCGATGAATTCTTCGGCTTCGTACTGGTTGTTGATGACCAGATTGCCGTACCATGCATAGGTGGCGATATCGGCGATGTTGTATTCGTCACCGCACAGGAACTGCCGTTCTGCGAGATTTTTTTCGAGTACGTCGAGCTGGCGTTTGATCTCCATCGTGAAGCGGTCGATGGGGTATTCGAACTTTTCGGGCGCGTATTTGTAGAAATGACCAAACCCGCCGCCGAGATATGGCGCGCTGCCCATCTGCCAGAACAGCCAGGACATGCATTCCGCCCGGGCCGACGGTTCTGTCGGCAGGAAGGCATCGAACTTCTCGGCTAGGTAAAACAGGATCGCGCCGGATTCGAACACCCGTGTCGGTGTCGGCGTGCTGACATCCAGCATGGCCGGGATTTTTGAATTTGGATTCACCGACACAAAACCGCTGCCGAACTGGTCGCCGTCTAAAATTTTTATCAGCCAAGCGTCGTATTCGGCTTCTTTCTTGCCGAGCGCCAGCAGCTCTTCGAACATGATCGTGACCTTGATGCCGTTCGGCGTTGCCAGCGAATAAAGCTGGTGGGGGTGTTTGCCGACCGGCAGTCTCTTTTCATGGGTCGCCCCGGAGGTCGGGCGGTTGACGCTGGCAAATGTGCCGCCGTTTTCGGCATCCCATTTCCAGACTTTCGGCGGTGTGTATGTGGCATCGGCCATGTGATCTGCTTTCTGTATGAACAACGAGTCGGCCGGCAGAAACGCCGATCCTGTTGCCGTGCACATTACCAAGAGTGTCGGCGGCTATCCAGAGGATGTCCTGTGCTTGATATGGATATGTCTCGTTGCGGATACGCAACGTTGACAAGCGTCAGGTCGCTGCCGTTCGTTTTTCTCACGCCGCCGCCAGGTCCCGCGATGAATTATCGCCCAGGCGGGATATTGACTGCGAGACGTAATCCATGCCGGCGATTTCTGCGAGAAGCTTCATCAACTGCAGCGTGACCGGGCCGGGTAGGTCGGCCCCACCGGTCGATTCCGCGCCGCTGATCTGTGCGCCGTTCAGGCTTGTCGCAGGAACAATCACCGGCGTTGTACTGCGGATGAAGGCTTCGTCCGCGGCATACACGTCATAGGGAGTGAAATTACCTTTGATGGTTCTCAATACCCGGTTCCGCGGCGACTTCTAGGACAGCGGCGCGGGTGACGCCGCCCAGGACGTTGCGCGCGGCAGACGTATAGAGACGGCCGTCGGCGACGAAAAAGAAATTACCTGTATTTGTCTCGGCTACTTTGCTGGCGGCAATCAGCATAAGCGGAATCGCTCCCGGGTCAGACCGCTTCGCTTCCAGCGCCACCAAGATCTGGTTCATGCGGCTCAGCACTT
>MEHZ011510534.1_pt1 | contig 27620 bp, 25 predicted proteins | sample 897221 | NCBI WGS metagenome assembly MEHZ01 (sample SAMN05514161, study PRJNA337945) | marine metagenome | isolation source: marine surface water | place: Arctic Ocean | collected 2007-12-13
CATGGAGATGGCGCATAGCAACGCTAAGAGCCGTGTGAACTTCGACATATTTCTCCCTCAGGTCGGAGCGCCGAGTGGCGCTCCATTTACTAGGGCGAACGTAGCTCCCTGCGATCTATACGCACAAATCCTAGAAGTAGCCCTGGCACTCATAGGTCACGATGCCAGGTGGTGTGATCCAGACCCGCTAACTATCGCGAGCTTGGTCGCTCCAATACCGAGCACGTAGGTCCCGCTTCAGGATCTTGCCCGTCGGGGCTTTCGGCAGTGCTGCGACGAATTCGACCGATTTCGGCTTCTGGTAGCCAGCGAGGGTCCGGCGGGCAACGTCGATGATGTCGGTATCGGTCGCATGCATTCCCGGCTTCAGAACAACGAATGCTTTGACGGCTTCACCCCATTGCGCATCAGGCACGCCAATAACTGCGGTTTCAAGCACCGCTTCGTGCTGGGCGATGGCTTCCTCTACCTGGATTGAGTAGATGTTCTCACCACCCGAGATGATCATGTCTTTCGCGCGGTCAACGATGAAGCAATACCCCTCGTTGTCCCACGTCGCGATGTCGCCCGTCCACATCCATCCATCGCGGATGGTCTCTGCGGTGAGATCGGGGCGGCCGAAATAGCCGGCCATGTTCGCTTCGGACCGCACGATGATCTGACCCGGTGTCGTGCCGTCGGTGGGCACCACATTCCCCCGTTCGTCGACCACCCGAATGGACGTCACGAATCCCTCGCGGCCGCATGACATGAGTCGCTCGGGGTGTACGCCGTCGCGGATTGCTCGAACATGGTCTTGGGCCGAGAGGAAAGTCATCGTCGTGCCCTCGGTTTGGCCGTAACCCTGGATGAGTTCACATCCGAAACGGTCCATGGCCTCGGTGATGACCCGGCTGGGCATCGGCCCACCGCCGTATTGCACCCGGCGTAATGACGAGAGGTCGTAACTGCTGAATCCATCAGCGGCCATCATCCAGTTCAGCATGGTGGTCACACCGAGAAAGGCAGAGATTCGTTCTTGTTGGATCAGTTCGAGCGCGAGTTGGGCATCGAAGTTCATCAACACAAGCGGGCATCCGTGGGCCTGATAGTTCATGGCCAGCACCACCGGGATGTGAAACATCTGTCCGGTCAGCATGTAGATGTCGGTTGGCTCGATGCCTTCGGCAACGGTCTGATTCAACATGCCATTCCAGGCTGAGCGGTGAGTATGCAACGCTGCCTTGGATTCGCCGGTCGTACCACCGGTCGAAAGGATGAACAGCGAATCGTCACCGCCGAACCCATCAGAGCCATCAGGTTCGTGATCAGGCGCATCACGGATCAAGCGTTCGTAACTCTCGTCGCCGTCGGCGCCGTATTCGAGCCAGTGCTCGACCGAGCTGACCAAGCTGCTCAGGGTGCGAGCGGCATCGCTGAACTGGCCGTGCACGATGCACACCCGGGGTGCAACATGGTCGAACAGCTTCTTCAGCTCAGGAGGCGACAAACGCCAGTTCAGCGGTTGGGCGACAAGCCCGGTGCGGCCACACGCGTAGTAGAGCGCAAGGTGTTCCAGCGAGTTTTGTGACAGCATCGCAACCCTGTCGCCCGGTCGTAGCCCAAGCGAAACCAGAGCATTCCCGAGCTTGCGCACATGTTGATCAAGCTCGTCGTAGGTGTAACGCCGACCGGTTGTTGCATCAATGACGGCCTCGTTGTGAGGTGTCAGGCGAGCCCATTTGGCGGGGATGTGTCCGATGTTCATCCTCTACCTACCGCTCAATCCTGTTGGCTGCTCGGCAGATCCGAGCGGCCTGCCTCGCGCATGAACGGTTGTGGCGTCGAATAGGGCGGATCGTTCGTTGACGAACCCGTTGTGAGCCCACCGTCGACGGCCAGGCAGTGGCCATTTACGTTGCCAGCCTCATCGCTGGCCAGGAAGAGTGCGACGTTGGCCACGTCGATGGCGAGAGCCGGTCGACCCTTGATCGGTGAGATCTCGGTCAGGCGCCCAACGACGTCATCGACTGCGGTGTGATCATCCAAGTGGGCCTTGGCGACCATTGGGGTGGCGGTCGAACCAGGAGCGATGCAGTTGACTCGGATGCCTGATCTGCAGAGTTCCGCAGCGACGTTTTTGGTCAGACCAACAACGGCGTGCTTTGCGGTCGCGTACACATGTGGGCCGAGCCCGCCTTGTACCCCAGCGGTGCTGGCCAGACTGATGATCGATCCAGTTTGGCGCGGTTGCATAACCCGTGCGGCATGTTTCATGCCCATGAAAGTGCCGCGTAGCAGCACCGCCATGGTCGCGTCATAGTGCTGCATATCGGTTTGAGCGATGGGGCCGCGGGCCCCCACGATGCCAGCGTTGTTCATCATGATGTCAAGCCAACCAAAGGTGTCGACCGCGTGGTCAACAAGCCCAGCGATGTCGTCCTCGCTGGTCACGTCGCATGTGTAAAAGGTTGCGGCATCGCCTAGTTCGTCGGCGAGTGCCTGGCCGGCTTCTTGTTGGATGTCGCCGATAACGACCCGGGCACCCTCTTCGATGAATCGTCGCGCCGTCGCCTCGCCAATGCCGGACGCTGCGCCGGTGATCGCCGCGACCTTGCCCTCAAGTCGTCGTGTCATCAGGCGTCTCCGGCCAACTCCTGAACCATACGTTCACGCAGTTTGACCTTTTGGATCTTGGTCGCGGACATCGGCCATTCGGTGACGAAGCGCACATAGCGCGGCACCTTGAAGCTGGCAACGGTGCCCTTGCAGTACTCGATGACCTCGCTCTCGCTCAGCTCTGCCCCTTCGTGCAGCTGCACGAACGCGGCAGGCACTTCGATGTACTTGTTGTCAGGAGCCGAGACAACCTGGGCCAGCATCACCGATTCGTGCTGCATCAGAAAGCCTTCGATCTCGGCCGCGGCGACGTTCTCGCCTCCGACTTTGAGCATGTCCTTGACGCGGCCTTCATAGGTGATTCGTCCATCTTCGTCAACCGAGCAGATATCGCCAGTGCGGAACCAGCCGTCGTCGGTCCATGCCTCGGCGTTCTTCTCAGGATCGTTGTAGTACCCCTCGAACAGGCAGTATCCCCGGACCAGGATTTCCCCTCGATGGCCGGGCTCTAACACTGCGTCGGTTTCGACATCGCGAATCTGTATCTCGACTCCGCGGAATGGGAACCCGGATGTCTCGGTGCGTTTTGCAAGCGTGTCGTTGATATCGCCGAACGAGATCACGCCGCCACACTCGGTCATGCCATAGGCGCTGATCCCGATTGCGCCTGGCATGCGTTCCTGCATTGAAACCAGCATCGATGGTGGACCGACGTTGTTGACGATCCGGACTGACTGTTTCGAGTCGTCGTAATCGGGGTGGTTCAGCATTGCTTCGGTGATAGTGGGGAAGCTTGCAAAGTTCACGGTCGCCTTTTCGCGTTCCATGTACGCGATCGACTCGGCAGGGTCGAAGTACTCCATGGTGAGCAAGGCGGCGCCTGCGTCGATGCAGGCAATCAGCGGAAGCACAAAGCTCATATGGAACATCGGCAGTGGATCCCACATGCGGTCGTGGGGCTCGAGATAGAAGCGGGTACGGCCGGCCTCGACCGCTGGGCGTACCAGGGCTTCGTGCGAGATCGGGCAGCCCTTCGGCATTGCTGTTGTTCCCGAGGTATACATCATCAGCGCGACATCGCGAATGGCAAGTCTGGCCCGAGACTCCTCGACCTGGATGGCTGGGATCTGAGCAGCAGACGCCAAAAAGGCCTCCTCGCCGACCATGCCGTTGGGTACTCGGTCGCCGATCAGGACGATGGATTGAAGCGCAGGTGCTTCGGGCACAGTGAGGGCCAGTGGCTCTTGCTGGTTAGCCAGTGTGGGGAAGGCTTCGTTGAGCAAAGCCACGAAGTCCACATGTTCGATGATTCGGTCCGTAGTGATCAACGCTTTGAGATCGGCGTCGTCGATCACATAACGAAGTTCTTTTGCCTTGTACCGAGCATTGATGGGTACAGGCCAGGCGCCGATCATCTGCGCGCCGATCAACACGTCAACAAATTCTTGACAGTTGGACATCAGGATGCCGACATGGTCGCCAGCACCGATGCCGATCGCGGATAACGACCGGGCCGCGTTGGTGCAACGCTCGTACAGATCGGCAAACGAAATCTTGGTGTTCGGGAACATCAGCGCCCAACCATCGGGGTCACGATTGACTGCTCGTGCCAGCAGATCCGGCAATGTGTAGACGTCGGCCACGGTGCGAAGGTTGGGCATCGCTGCTCCTTGGGGCTATAGGGCGAGAGAGCACTAGCGTGGCAGGAATGGACCGGTCGCCACAAGACGTCGCTGACTCGCACCTTGCTGCGGTGATTGCAGGAGACCCCGTTGCTATGGCTGCGGATTACGCCAAGGATGCCATTCTTGAGCGTGGCGCAGACGTGTACCGGGGCCACGCGGCAATCGCCGCGTACTTCGCGTCGGTACCCGAGCGACTGGGCGCAGCAGCCGTCGTATTCGACACCGTCGAGGTCGATCAGGACATGGTGAGCTTTGGGTGGCATCTTGACGGAGGAGACGTGGCGGCATCAGGGACCGACGTGTGTCGCGTTGTTGAGGGTGCGATCGTGCACCAGGTTGTCCGCTTGAACAATTCCGACTTCTGAGGGCTCAGCCCTAGATCTCGCCCCACTTGACCGGTTCGTCGAACAGATGGGGCGCGACCTCTTCGGCGAACCCTATGAACTCGACCAAGTCGGCGCGCATTGCTTCGGTCGCACGATCTCGATCTCCGTCGGCAATCGCATCTGCGATGGCTCGATGGTCCTCGAGTAGGCGTTCACGCCGATCTCCCTCGTACGGTAATCGTGCAGCGAAAGGCTCGGTGATCCGATGGAGCGCCAGCAAGAGCCCTTCAAAGAATGGGTTTCCTGTTCCCGCAGCGACCACATCGTGGAACTGCGCCCCGGCGGCAACGGTGCGGTCGCTGTTGATACTGTCGTGGTGCGCCTCAGTGACGATCTGCTTGAGCTGGTGGGCTGTTTGTTCGTCTCGATGTTCAGCTGCAGCGCCGGCGATGGCTGGTTCGATAACGAGCCGAGCGTTCATGACATCTCGAAACGTTCCACCGTGTAGTTGGAGATGTAGTGCCACGGTCTCGGCGAGCGATCTCGCATCGAACCCGGCGACAGTCGGACCACCGCCGGGTCCGGTCTTGATCGTGATCACTCCCTGGTGCTCGAGCACTCGTAGCGCTTCACGCACGGTGCCCCGTCCGACTTCGAACTGCACACACATCGCTGCCTCGGGTGCCAGTCGGTCTCCTGCAGTGAGCTGATTGTCCAATATCGCCTGCACAATCTGCTGCGCGACAATCGTGGACTTCTTCTGAGATTGGATCCCGGCTTGATACGGGGTGTGAGTCACGTGTGGCTGCTCTCTGGGTTCCAACGAGTGTGGCACGGATGCTTGACGCTACGCCGAATTCACGGCCCGTGCGGGGCCAGAAGCACAAGTCTGCATAGTATTTGTATATCCGTCGATGAGAGCGAGCATGAGATGACGACTACCAACGAGATGCAAGTCGAACTCGAGCGTCGAGGCCACATTGTGACTTCGTGGGACGACCTAGGTTCGGTCACGCTAGAAGCGACGGGCATCGAAACCAGCCAGTACCGCATCGGGCTGCCGTCAGAAGATGGGTCGCCAACAGTGTTCAAGGCTGCGTTTCCACCCAACTGCAGAGTCGAAGCGCATACCCATGCCTGTGACTACTCAGAGATCATCGTGAAGGGTTCCCAAAAGGTCAGTGGCAAATGGCTTCACGAGGGGGACATCCGCATCGGGTTGGCGAACAAGGGGTACGGCCCGTTGATTGCAGGCCCCGAAGGTGTCACGGTGCTGGTGATCTTTGCCAATGGCAATTGGCCAGCCGTCACGATTGGCGCCGGAGACGGCAGCACACTCGGCAGTGAAGAACTCATGGCAGCGTTCACCGCAGCGTCGGGCGACTGAACGCCGGTCTCCTAGGGCTGGGGTTGCTCGGCGTAACGCTCAACAGAGCGGTGATAATGCTGCAGGGTCGGCTCGTTGCGGCCAAAGATCAGTTCGTCGGCAGCTCCACTCGTGAGTGCCTTCTGGATCTGGAAGCCGACCCAGTAATCCTCGTCTCGCACCGCCTGTAGCGCCATGTCACTGAACTGATCGGCGAGTACTTTTTCGTTGTCGGTCGTTGGCATGTTGCGAGCGAGCACGGTCTGAACGGTCCGGGTCGTGTCGACGGTCGGGCCCGGGAACAGTTGTGACACCAGGCAGTAGTCGCCCAGGATTCCCGAGATCGATACGTTCGGGAAGATCGAGTGGATGAGGCGAATGTGATCGCCATCCCAGTCTTGCTCGGGTACACCGTCGAGTTCAGGCAGCGACTTACGCCCAAACACGATCCGCTGGTGCGGTCCGTAAGTGTCGTGTGCCATCAGATTGGCGATCGTGTTGAGCCCAACGGTGTCCGGATGTAGCGCCTGTTGGTGGTATCCCTCGAGGTACCCGTCCCAGGCGACCTTCCACCCGGGACCAGCGAGTTCGCGCTGGTCATAGACATGCCAGCTGTCGAGTTCGAGGGAGCTGACTAGAGGCTCGAAGTCTCCAAGGAACGTGTCGATATCGAAGGTGACTCCAGGTGTCAGGCAGGCGAATACGAAGCCGGCGCGTTCTTCGCACTCAAGCGGTGTGAGTGCCAGTTCATCTCGGTCGACATCGCCGAACGTTTCGGCTCCGAACATGCCGACCAGGTCGCCGCGGGTGTCGTACACCCATGCGTGGTACGGACAGGTCAGTCGGCGAGCGTTTCCTTGGCTGGGTTCACAGAGCGGAGCACCGCGGTGTTTACACACGTTCAGGAACGCCCGCGCCTGGCCGTCGTCGCCTCGGGTCAACAAAACTGGCACACCGAGCACCTCGATGGCCTTGTAAGAGTTTGGGCCCGGGAGTTCACTTCCGAGGGCGAGCACCAAAGGCAATCGCTTGAAGATGCAGTCGACTTCGTGGTCGAAACGATCTTGATCGATATAGGCACTCACCGCCTGCCGCATGACGTCGGGGGCTAGGTCCGTGGTCTTGTTCTGCCACAACGTAAGGACCCGTCGCGTCAGGGTTTCGATGAGTTTGACATCGCTCGACATAGGAGGAATCGTAGCGACTGTGTAATTGTCGAGTCGAAACCGATGAGAATTAGGAGAGTGAGAGATGGCTGACGCAGACCACACTGCGACCGGGTCACCCGTGTTGAAGAGCGGGGAAATCGCCGCGATCGCACCGAAGTTCGCCGAGGGTTACGCCCGCGTTCGAGATGTCACGGATCATGATGGCGCCTGTCCTGCATGGGCCAAGGCGCTGTTCATGAGCGCAGCGGCGGCAGTGCGCGATCACGACGCCATGTGTCGTCGTGAGATGAAACGTTCCGTAGAGCTTGGGCTAGAGCAGACGGCCGCTGATGGGGCTGCACTGGGTGTGTTGATTTCGCGCGGTGAGGCCGTCTACGAACGGTTCCGCGCCGCTGTCGATCGAGCGTTCGAGATCACACGGCCGTCGGGGCCGGCCCATGCGCCCGGCTTCGAAATTGATCGACAGGGGGCACTCGATTACTTCACCGACTATTTCGGGTTTGTGCCCAGCTACATCGACCTGATGGCCGACGAGGCCTCTCGTGGGCTCGAAGGGTACGTGCTGATGCGGCAGTGGTCGTTGGCCGAAAACCCGTTGGGTGCCAAATGGGTCGAGCTGATGTTGTGCACCATGAATGCAGCCGAGTTCTCGTCGCGGTTTGTGAACGTTCACGCCAACGGCGCCCGGGCTGCCGGCGCCACCGAGGCCGAAATCGTCGAGTCCGTCGTGTGCGCGATCCCGGTATCAGGTGTGGCCGCCTGGCTTCCCGGGGCCGACGGCGTCATGGAAGGTCGGCAGAATTAGCGCACACCGCTGGAAGCCTTGCTGGCAGAGGTAGGGACTGGACCTACGCACGTCCACGGCAGACCCGGGACTGACCTCAAAGGCCAGCGGCACTACTGCTGCTGGTCTGTATCGGTCTTCGAGCAGCCGCCAATCCGAGGCCGCTTAGGCCTCGGGTCCCAGGATCATTGCATTGTGATATTGAGCGCCAGCGCCGGCTCCCGTGATAAAGACGCGTTCGGCGTCGGTGACCTGGCCGGGGCCGGCAATGCCACGGACCTGGCGCACCGCCTCGACCACCTTGAGCGTTGGGCCGCCAAAGCCGGTGTGGCTGCATGCAAGGAGACCACCGTCGGTATTGATGGGCATGGCGCCATCGACGCCGATGCCCTGATCCACCAGATACTCGGCTCCTGCACCTTCGTCGCAAATTCCAAGGGTCTCGACCTGGCGAACTACCTCGAAGGTATTGATGTCATAGAGTTCGAACACATCGATGTCGCTGACCGAGCAGTCGGCCATCTCGAACGTACGTCGGTAGGCGTCGGCGCCGACCCGAGCGACCTCGTCATAACGAGGCGGGTCAACATACTGCTGGCGGTACCACTCAGAGCCACCGCCCAGGATCGAGACCGGGGCATTTGGGCAGTCGCGGGCGCGTTCAGGTGTCGTGATGACCACTGCGGCCCCACCTTCGGTCGCCAAGCAAAGGTCGAGTAGGTGGAAGGGATCGGCGATCATGGGCGATGCCGTGATGTCCTGAACGCGGTAGGGGCCCTTGCCCGCCATCACGGCGAGCGGGTTCGCCGCACCCGAGTTTCTGATAGCTGCGGCAACCGCAGACAATGCGTCGCGATCGGGCTGGAAACGGTGCACATATGTCTGGGCGATCAGGGCAAAGTGCGCCGACGTCAGCATTCCCCAGATCGACACAAACTCGTTGTCGGGACGGGTATAGGACGCCACGGTTGGGCCACCGAGCACCCCAGCCTGGCCGCCCATGACGAGAGCGACCTCGCATTGTCCGGTAGCGACCGCTGCGGCTGCGTCGAGCACACCGGGTACTCCTTGGGCATAGGTGTCGCCGATCCAGTTCAAGGACTGACCGAAAACACCGGTCCAATCCCACGCTCCAGGTTCGAAGACGGTGCCGCCAGGTCCGGGCCAACGAGCAGCCAGGCCATCGACGTCGGCGATGGTCATACCTGCATCGGCCAGAGCGAGCTGTGCTGCGTCGAGTGTGATCTCGACGCTCGTGCTGTCAATGGCCTTGCCCTGGGGTGTCAGCCCGATACCTGCAATCGATGCGCGAGGTCGACGTGCGGAGAGTGATGCCATGTCAGACCCTGCGACCTTCGCCCCAGAAGCTGTCCCGGATCTCGTTCTTTGCGATCTTGCCAACGGCGTTCTTCGGCAAGGTGTCCCAAATCTCTATGCGTTGTGGAATCTTGATCGATGTCAGTTCGCTGGTTCGACAGAAGGTGCGTAGTTCCTCTTCGCTGACCGCAGCGCCATCTTTGAGCGCGACGACCCCAACGATCGCTTCACCCCATTCGGCATCGGGGACACCCACAACGGATGCTTCCAGCACAGCTTGGTGGCGATACAACACGTTCTCGATCTCGGTGGGTGCGATGTTCAATCCGCCTCGAATGATCAGGTTCTTGAGTCGATCGACAATGAAGATGAAACCGTCGTCGCTGACTTGGGCAATGTCGCCAGAGTGCATCCAGCCATCTATCAGCACGGCGTCGGTGCGTTCGGTGTCGCGGAAGTACCCCTTCATCACATGGGGACCGGCGAACACGACCTCGCCCCGCTCGCCCGGTGCGCAATCGTTGCCCGACTCATCAACGATTCGTACATCGACGGCATAGGACGGCTGGCCGCAAGACGACAAGAGCTCAGGGCGTCCTGCCAAACCTGCAATATGGTCGTTTTTGCGAAGAATTGTGCCGATCGAAGCGATCTCGGCCATGCCATAGAGCTGGTTGAAGATTGGTCCGAACCGATCGACTAACTCTCGCAAACGTTCGGGCGAGATGGGCGACGATCCGTACCCGAGTGTGACCAGCGCGCCAAGTTGCCCATCCTGGTCTTCGGGGAGTCGATCGAGTAGCCGCATGAGCTGAGTCGGAACCAAGAAGCTGTGCGTGACGCCTTGTTCGTCAATGGCCCGAGCGAACCCGATTGGATCGAAATTGCGACTGTCGCGAAAGCCGAGTGCGGCCCCGACCATCAGGCACGGCACGATCGTGATGTTCACGCTTGAGTTGTGTGGGATCTGGATCAGATATCGGCTCGTGCGCTCGATCTCGTATTCCATGCAGGCGACGGTTGCGTGCTGCAGTGCCCGGCCATGGTCGAACAAGACACCCTTTGGCCGGCCGGTGGTTCCGCTGGTGTACACAATGCAGAAGTCGTCGTCGTGGCGGACGGTATGCAGGGTCTCGGGGTCCTGCGTTGGCCCAGCGTTGGTTTCGACCTGCCAGGCGGGACCATCGATATTGATGATGTCGACCCCGGCAGCGGCAGCGATCGGAGCGACTGTCTCGTAGTGCTCGGTGTCGGTCAGTAGAAGCGAGGGTTCCGCATTGTCGAACACGTGCGTGAGTTCGCTTTCACCAAGACGGAAGTTCAGGCCAACGTAGACCAGGCCTGCCTTGGCGACGCCCCCGAGTACTTCGACGACCTCGCTGCGGTTGGCGACCAGGAACGCGACCCGATCGCCCGATTGCAGACCCCGGTCGATGAGTGCGTTTGCGATCTGGTTGCTGCGTAGATGCAGCTCATGGTTCGTTTGTGGTCGCTCTCCGAAGACGGCGATGTCGCTTGGATGGCGGAGGGCGTTGCGAGCGATCGCCAACCCGACGTTCATGCGTTGACTCGGGGCGCGAATGCGGGCACGAGTGCGCCATCGACGCCAGCCACGAACTGCACACGGACCTGTTGGCCGATATGTACCTGGTCGGGCGGGCAGCCGATGATCCATGTGAAGAGTCGCCATCCCTCGTCAACCTCGACATCGGCGACCACATATGGCGGATCAAATCGCGGGTCGGGAGCTCGGTGAATCGTCGTATGGCTCACAACCTGGCCGAGTCCAGAGCTCTTCTCGTAGGTCCATTCGCCGGACTGACAGGACGGGCAGACCACCTGGGGGCTGAAGAAGTTGTGTCCGCACCGGCCGCACACCGGGCGCACTAATTCGTTGCGCTCGACCGCGGTCCAGAACGGCCCCGTGAGATCGCGCCCACTGCGCGGCACTGCTATCACGTGGTTTCTTTGAGCAAGGCAAAGGCGGCGTCTCGTACCGACATGCCGACCCGGACACCACGATCGTGTGCGGGGCCGTTGCATGCGCTGATCGAGCCCTCGTCATAGGCCTTGAATGCGTCACCGACGGGAGCGCTCCATGCGTCACAGCATGCACCGGCGAGTCCAGCGGCTTCGGTCGTTTCGAGGCCGGTAATACCTGCATTGTTCTTGCTCATGCCACCGTCGGAGCAGATGAAGCCGTGGGGCGAGACAGCCAAGAGGAACTTGGCGCCTGACCTGCCGGTATGGCCGGCAGTGACGAGCACATTGTTCGAGTCCTCGGGCAAGGCGAACACAATCGAGTCGGTCACGATGATGTCGCGACCCTCGGGCGAGGTTGCCATGGACTCGCGACGGATCTTGGTGCCGGCACTTGTGTCGCCCGGATCGTTGTCGATCAGAAGCTCGGCGGCCTGCTTTACCGTCATGCCTTCGGTCACGCCGCACCGTTCGGCCAGGATGTTGACCCGCGAGATGATGCCTGTTTCGTAGAGGTCGAGGCCATTGCCAAGTTCTGCGCTCATGCCCTCGGCTGCTGCGGACGGAATGCCGAGTGCTTCGAGGTACCACAGGCCGGCGATACCAGCGCCGTCCTTGCCGATACAGCCGTCGTGTCCAATGACCCCACGCGGCCGGTGTGGTGCCATGAGCCGAGCGGGAAGTACTCCCAGGTAGGACGATGGCACGACGACGTCACGGTCGCGATTGCGGCCGTCGACGTAACGAGCCGAGTCCATGGCCACGACTCTGCAGTCATTCTTTTCGAAGACGACGTCGTGTGGATGGTCAGCTTCGTCGTTGAGTAGCGGTGCTTCTTCGGACATGTTCCCTCCAGGGGACGTTTAGCCGGTGAAGACGACGGGGTATTTGCCGAAGTACGGGCGGGTGGTCGAATCGTCGAGTTCGGGAGGGCTGTCGGGATCGGGCAGGCAGCCATGGTCGAACATGGTCTGCACCGCGACCGGCACAAGTCCGAAGAGATGATCCTGTTCGGTGGCTTCGGAGTCAAAGGACAAGCCAGCGGCCAGGTCCTGGCCAATACACGCATGCATTCCTTGACCGAAGCTCAGTCCCCAAGGTGTTGCGCCGTCGGCGAGTACTCGGTCAGGGTTGAATTCTTCTGCGTCGGCGCCGTAGATATCGGTACTGCGGTTGGCTTGGTTCAGGTCGATCGTGACGCGGTCACCCTTCGCTATCTTGATGCCCGAACTCAGTTCGAGGTCAGCGAGCGCCCAGCGTTGGCTGGTCGGGGACGAACCTTGCAAGCGGATTGTTTCATGGGTGCAACGTTGCACAAAGATCCGGTCGTTGCGCACCCGCTGCGCATCTTCAGGGTGGGCGTCGAGCCATTTGAAGATGTTGTGCATACACCTGGTAAATGCGGTCGCCGAGGTATGGGCGCCGGCCAGTAGATAGAACGCAATCTCGCGTCGCAGGCTCTCGCGGCTGAGGTCGACCTTGTCCTGATTTCGTAGCAGCACCATCAGCACATCGCGGGGCAGCTCGTCTTCGGCGATATCGCCGGCCTCGAACTGTTCGAGCAGCGCTTCTCGCCGGGCGATACCAGGCTCGAGAAACTCGGCGTCGAATTTCAGGAGTTGCGACTCAACTTCGGCCGCTTTGGCGTCCTTGTCGCCGGTGTAATGGCCAAGGGTCGCACCTTCGATAAAGGTGCCGAGGTAGTCGTACAGGTGAAAGGTCTCTTCGGGCGTGCCTCGTGGACGATCGACCCCGGCGGTCAGCGCTGCCAGATTCATCATGAGCTGATGGCCGAAGTCGACCAGTTCGGCTCGCCCCTCGGCGATATAGGGCTTGACCGTGTCCTCGATGATGGCGGGGAAGAGATCGCGTTCGTAGTGGAAGAACGTGTCGCGTCGAAAGAGTCGGTTTTCGAGTCGTCGCCGGGCTCGGTGTTCGTCTGCGTGCAGGTTGACGAGTACGTCACCCATGATGACTTCGCCGGCGTCGTAGAGCGCCTGGCGAAGATCCTTGCTGCGATAACATTCGCGTGCATCGTCGAACGTAGCGATCATGATTTCGGCCATCAGCGTTCCCCAGGTCTCATTTCTGTCTCGTTTGGTGATCGTAGGTCGCAGATCAGCTGTTGGTGAAGACGACCGGGTAAGCGCTGTAGTGCTTCCGGGTCGAATTCGGGTCAAGCGTCGGTGGGTTAGCAGGGTCTTGACCTCCGCCTGCTTCGAGGAAAGCATGGGCCATCACTGCCACTGTGCCAAATAATTGCTCGCTGCTCGGGCGATCTGGATCGATCTCGAGACCACCGTCGAGTTCCGCCCCGATGCAGGCGTGCGCACCCGCCCCGAAGCTCAGGCCCCACCGGGCCGCTCCTTCGGGGACCTCACGATGGGGGTCGAACTGGCCTCCGTTGGGTCCAAACATTTCGGTGTCGCTATTCGCTGCCGTCAGGTCAAGGACCACCAGCGACCCCTGTGGCAACTGGGTGCCGTCACTCAGGGTGACATTGGTGAGTGGCGTCCGGTACGCCATCGGGCTTGCGGGGTTCAGGCGCAGCGACTCGTGCATACACCGCTGCACGAACGCAATGTCGGTACGGGCCAGCGCCAGGTCGCTCGGGTGATCAAGGCTCCAAGCGAGCAGATCGTCGACGGTGTGGGTGAACGCGTTGGCCGTCGAGTGCGCCCCAGCCTGCAGATACAGGCACATTTCTCGCATAACCACATCTGGTGCGAGGGCGAGCCGGTCGTGGTTCCTGAGCAGGGTCGTAAGTACATCCTTGGGCAAGTCGTCTTCGTCAATTAGGCCCGCCACGTGCTGATCCAACAGGCTCTGGCGGTGCTCGACCGACGGGGCGAAGTGATCAGTCTCAAAGGTCGCCATTGCAGCGGCGACCTCGCTCCGAACCTGGTCCTTGTTACGGGTCGAGTGCATGAGGGTCGCTCCCTCGCTGAATATCTTGACGATGGCGTAGAGCCGCTCAGTTGCGTGGGCGTCGGTTGGGTCATGGTCGATGCCAGCGATCGTCGCGGTCAGACTCAGCGCGGACCGATAGCCGATCTGCGCCAGGTCGCCGCGTCCGGCTTCGACGAATGGCGTCAGGGTCGCTCGCACGGTCGTTCCTAGGACTTGGTGTTCCCAGTAGCTGAATATCTCGCGGCGAAACAGCCGGTTCTCGACCCGGCGACGCTCCCGGTGATCGTCGCCGTGCAAGTCCAAGAGCGTGTCCGCGGTAACGATCGCGCCTTCGCTGTAGCCAGCCTGACGCAACTCTTTGGACCGGAAGGCATCCCTGACGGCATTCCAACTCTGGAGGACGATCGGATCTGCCATGCGTCAAATAGTAGGTTCAGAGCCGTGGAAAACTCACAAGCGACCGTACGACGATGGCTCGACGCGGTCCAGGATCGTGACATCGACGAGGTCCTGGACTGCTTCTCGCCCAACGGAAGCTGGCAGAACGTGCCGCATCCGCCAGCAATTGGACAGGACGCGATCCGTGCGATGCTCGAACCCATTCTTGCGCGCAGTGAGCAGGTCATGTGGGACATCGTGACCGAGTCCTACAGCTCGGACCGAGCGTGGCTAGAGCGGGTGGATCGTTTTGTCATTGACGGCACCGAGTACGCGGTGCGGTGCAACGGGGTGCTCGAGATCGACCCCGGTCTGGGCCTGATCACGGCAGTGCGTGACTATGTCGATCTCGGCGAATGGCGCAGCCGTATTACCGCCGCGAATCTCTAGACCTGCAGGCGACTACTGCTTGTACGCCCGGTCGTAGGTCAGGGTCTCACTAGCCCAGTTGCTGACCTTCCAACCCTTGATGGGGCCATGTTCGGGCCACGGCGCCGACACATCGACCCGTTCACCACGGCTAATGATCTCGCTCAGTCGTGACTTGTCGTTGAGCATCGAAATGTCGGTTGTTGGATCGCCGTCGACAACGAGAACATCGGCAAGCTTGCCGACCTCGATGGTGCCAAGTTCGTCTTCCATCCGCATTGTCCAGGCGCCGTTCTTGGTCGCTGTGGTGATGGCTTCCAGTTCGCTGAGCCCGAGTTCCTCGACGAAGACCTGCATCTCACGCGCATGCCAATGGCCGTAGGGAGTTAGGGCAAAGCCACTTTCGGACCCGGAAATGATCCGCACGCCTTCGTCGTGTGCCTTGCGCATCATTTTTGCTGTTGCAGCGATCTCGTCTCGGAAGACATCTTCCATACCCGGCGTGGCACCTACACGGCTGCCAAAGTCGGCCAGGTTCGCAAGGAAGGTGAAGGTTGGGCAGAGTGATGCGCCGCTATCGATAACGGCTTGCAGCCCGTCGTCGTCGAGGAACGACGCGTGCAGGATCAGGTCGACGCCAGCTTCGGCACAGATCTTGGTGCTCTCGGGATTACGGCAGTGTGCCATGACCGGAATACCGAGATCATGAGCGGTGTCACACGCTGCCTTCACTTCGTCACGACTCCAGACCATGAGCTCACCTGGGCGCCCGGGGATCGATCCGGTCGCGTGGAGCTTGATCCAGTCGGCACCAAACTTGATATGTCGTCGCGTCCACAGAATGACCTCGTCGACCGAGTTGACGATCTGGGCGTATCCGACTGTTCCTTCTTCAGGAATCAGGCGGCCAGCGGTACCTCCGACTGTGGTCAGCAGCGCCTGAACACCGGTGCGCATTCGCGGGCCAGGAATCACGCCGGCTTCGATGGCGTCTCGGATCGAGGGTCCAACGCCGAAGGTCGTGTCGGGGTCAACGAATGACGTGACCCCAGCCCGCAAAATTTTCTGCAGGTTCTGAGCTGTGGTGAGCGCAACCATTGTTTGGTCGCGGTGAAAGAACAGCTCGTCGTTTGATTGCACGTCGTCGAAGGTGCAATGCAGATGGCTGTCGATCAGGCCTGGCATGACGGTCTTGCCAGCGCAATCGATCGTGGTGACATCGCTGCCAGCTTGTGTGACAGCATCTGCGCCTAGTGAAGTAATGCGGCCACCGCTGAGTAGCACCGGCGTGTCGGGCCGAGGTGCAGCCCCCGTACCATCGATAACTGCGCCACCTATTAGCAAGAGATCGTCAACCATGAGATTGAGGATACGCCACCGTCGCGTTAGGCCCCAGAATCCCGAAGTGGCAAGATCTTGTTAGAACAAGTTTGGGCACGATGGCTCGAGGAAGAGGGATCTGTGGGTTACCGCATCGAGATAGCGGTTGACGACTGCATGAGTTCGGGCAAATGTGTTGGCGACTACCCCAACACTTTTGACTTCGGAGACGAGGAACTCGCCGTGCTGATCGAGGGTGGCGCGGTTCTGTCAGCTGATGACATGATCCGAGTGGCCCGCAACTGTCCGAGTCGAGCACTTTTGGTGTTCGACCAAGACAACAACCCGGTTCCAACGTGATCATGGATAGATCAATCATTGTTACCGGCGCTGGATCCGGCATTGGCGAAGCCATCGCTCGTTCAGCAGCAGATGCGGGGTACCGCGTTGGTGTGCTCGACATTGATGGGCAGGCCGCCGCATCAGTAGCGGCAACGCTGCCCGGTGCAGTTGCACTCGAAGCGGCCGTGAATGACCCGGCGCAGGTCGATGCCGCCTTGGCCACATTCGGCACGCCCGACGCTCTGGTGAACAATGCGGGCATCGTGCGATTCGGTCCACTGCTCGATCAGACACTCGACGATTGGCGAGCGGTCGTCGACGTAAACCTGGCCGGTGTGTTCGTCTGCTCTACGGCGTGCGCTCGGCTCATGCGTGACACCGGTGCCGGCTCTATTGTCAACATCACATCGATCAATGGCATTGCTCCTGGCCCGAACGCGGGTGCTTATGGGTCGACCAAGGCCGCAATCAACATGCTGAGCCAGCAGATGTCAATCGAGTGGGGTCAGTTCGGGATCCGGGTGAACACGGTTGCTCCAGGATTGATCGATGGTGGTATGTCAGCGCCGATCTTTGCCGATCCAGAGTTTCGTCGGCGTCGCACCGAAAAGGTACCCGCCGGCCGCCTAGGAACGGTCGACGACATCGCCCGAGCGGTGCTCTATCTCTCGTCACCCGAAGCCGATTACATCACCGGCCACCAGCTCGTGGTCGACGGTGGTGTCATCAACTCGATCATCGCTAATCTCCCACGACCCGAGTCCGTCGACGGCGTCGGCGCTGCCGACTGATCGCGTGAAGGACTACCGCCGGCTCCTGCACCGGGAACCCAAGGACTTGCGATCCGCTTCGATTACGAAGAGGAGTTTGCGCGGAAAGTATCTCTTCGACGCCGACTTGCGGGGTGTCGATCTGACCGATGGGGTGCTTGACAAGGCCATGCTCGAGGGCGCCAGGTTCGATGACGCAACAATGGTCCGAGTAAGTGCCCGGCATACGCATCTGGCGCACGCAAAATTGCGTAACGCCGATCTGACCGATGCTGACCTCAGCTTCGATCGTCACTATCCACATGTCGAGGTGACCGGCAACTATGCACAATTTTCTCGTGCGATCTTGGACGGGGCGGATCTGTCCCGCGCCCGATTCGCGTTCGCACAGTTCGACAATGCAAGCCTGCTCAAGGCCGACCTAAGCCGGGCGGCACTCGTGGGAGCGTCGTTCCAAGGCGCAGACCTGCGTGGAGCAGATCTACGGTTTGCCGACTTGAGCCGGGGCAGGCTCGAAGAGGCCGACTTGCGCGGCGCCAACCTGTCGTTCACCAGTCTGGCTGGTGCCAACCTGGAAGGCGCACGGGTCGATGACACCACCCTGTGGCGAGGCACGCGCTACAACCAACGCACTCGGTGGTTCGATGGCGTTCGGCGTCGCGCTCCACTCACAGCCGACTGACTCTCGCTGCTGCCAGCCTCAGCAGCCCAGCGATTCGCGCAAGAACGCGACCTGGAGTCTGAGTAGGTTCTCGGCCACTGATTCCTGAGGTGTCATATGGCTCACACCCGAAAGTGGCAAGACCTGGTGTGGTCGTCCTGCCTCGAGCAATGCTCGCGACAGCTTGAACGTGTGGGCTGACACAACATTGTCGTCGGCGAGCCCATGAATCAGCATTAGAGGACGCTCGAGTTGGGGAGCAAGCGGGATCAGGTCGGAGCATTCGTAGGCCGCTGCATCTGTTGCTGGATGACCCAGATAACGCTCCGTGTAGTGGGTGTCGTACAGGCGCCAGTCGGTGACTGGCGCTCCTGCGATTCCGGCGTGGAAGACATCGGGTCGCTTCATCACAGCCAGAGCGGCGAGGTAACCGCCATAGGACCAGCCGCGAATCCCAACCCGGGTCAGATCCATCAGCCCCTCGTGCTGCCTGGCCAAGGCATGCAGAGTCGCTACCTGATCGTCGAGCGCTGGATCGGCCAAGTTGCCAAGAACTTCTTGCTCAAACTTCGGGCCGCGAGCAGGAGTGCCGGAGCCATCGGTCACGATGACGACAAAACCTTGGTCGGCAAACCACTGGCTCGCAGTGAAGGCCGACTGCGCCTTCTGAACCCGCAACGCATGTGGCCCACCGTACGGGTCAAGTAGCACCGGTAGTAGCCCGCCGTCATGGTTGGCAGGTGTGATGACCGCTGAGTTCAATGCGCGATCGGTAGTCACGTGAAAGTTGACATCGAAGTCAAGCTCGGGGCGCTCGGCCAAGGACTCGACCTCGAACGATGTCTCGCCGGTGTGCACCATCGTGGTGCTGCGGGTGTCGAACATGGTTGACGAGGTGACAACGCGGGTGTCACCGCCGGCAACACAGCGATGGATGCCAGGGGTTGTGGTGAGCGCGGTCACAGCGCCGCCGTCGAGAGGGATCTCGAAGACGTGCAGTTCGGTTGCGTCGTCGGTCGCGCCGACGATCACATGGCTGGCAGAAACAGACACGAGCGACCGGATGTGCAGGCCCGGCGGCGAGACGGGACTGTTGTTTACATACAACCGGCGAGTGTCGGTTTCGTGGTCGTCAGCAACAGTGATCAGGTTGTCGCCGGACCGGCGCGGCGCTCCCGAAACCAGCTCTGACCAACCCGGGTCGGTGTGGCGGTGAAGCTCGCTCACCGAGCCGTCAGTCTCGTCGACCGCGACGATAGCGGTGGTCTTCTGATGCCTCGGCTGCACCGTCAGCGAGATGCCGTTGCGGCTCGTCCACTCCGCTCGCGCCAGGTACTCGAACTCGTCGCCGCGCCAATTCACCGGGGTCATAGCGCCGTCAAACCCGATGATGAACAAATCGACGGTCGCATTGGTGGTGCCGGCGGCCGGATAGGGGAGCGACCGGGGAGGGATCGACGCGTCGACCGGCTCGGAGATGTACCACGTATCGACCTGGCTGGTGTCGACGCGTGCCACGAGCAGGCGGTCGCCGGTGGGGTTCCACCAGAAACCTCGACCACGGCCCATTTCTTCGGCGGCCACGAACTCAGCAGCGCCCCAACTGATGGCCGAATCTGGTTCGGCTTCGGCAGCGACTACGCGATCACCATCAGCACCGGTGACTCGAAGCTGACCGGCTGCGTGATAGGCCACGAGTTGGCCATCGGGGGAAATGCGGGGGTCAAAAGCGCCGTCGACCGTATCGAGCTCGACGGTGTCTCCGGTATCGATCGAGGTCTTGTACAGCGACCCATTCAGCGCAAAGACAACGATGCCCTGCTCAGAATGAGTGGTGTAGGTCACGATGCCGCCACCGGCCTCGCGGGCACGCTCGCGTCGGGCCTTCTCGGCTGCGGTCAGCTCGATATCGCCCGAACCCAGCAGCGCCACCGGGTCCACGAGCAACCGCGGCTCGCTCTCAGGGAGGTCGATGACCCACAACCGGTTCACCGGATCGTCACCCGCCGTCGAGCGACAGAACAGCACTCGGTGGCCATCGCGACTGACACTAAATGTGCGGGGTGCGCCCAGAGTGAATCGTTGCGTAACGGCATTCCGGCGGGGGTAACTCATAGGGCGCTGACCCTACTCTGCGACACGGTCGGGCTCCGCCCTCTGCGACACGGTCGCATCCTGCCAAAACGTAAATTGAGGGCGTCACCGGCGATAGTTGCTGGTGGCGCCCCTTTTCCGCGTCGGGGTTGTTAGACGCGGCGCCAGATGGGGCCAGCAGCGGTGTCTTCGACTTCGATGCTGCGTGCGTTGAGTTCGTCGCGAAGGCGATCGGACTCGGCGAAGTCCTTGGAGTCTCGTGCGGCCTGGCGTTGGGCAACCAGGTCATCGATCTCGCTGTCGTCGTCGCCGCCGTTGGCAGCCCCGGTAACGAGGCCCAGCACATTGGTCAGCTCGTCGATCGTTGCGGCGATGCTCGATGCTGCTACCAGGTCATCGTTATCGACCGCAGTGTGGCCAGCGCGTACGAGTTCGAAGATGGTGGCGACTGCAGCGGGTGCGCCAAAGTCGTGCTCCATGGCCTCGGTGAACGAGGTGACCTCGTCGGCTCGCAGGGGCGCATCGGTATCGAGGCCGAGCACACTGGTGCGGCGCTTGAATGCGTCGAGGCGGTCGAGTGCGGCAGTGGCTCCTTGCATGGCTTCGTCACCGAGCTCCATGACCTTGCGGTAGTGGGTTTGCAACATGGCCAGACGTAGTGCGCGCGGATCCCACATGTCCAGGACATCACCAAGTGTCTTGAAGTTGTTCAGCGATTTAGACATCTTCTCGCCGCCGATGTTCAGCATCGCCGAATGGATCCAGCCGCGAGCAAATGGGTGGCCGGCCGCTTCAGACTCAGAGCGTTCGTTCTCATGGTGGGGGAAAGCCAAGTCAGTGCCGCCGCCGTGCAGATCGAAACCGTCGCCCAGAATGTCCAGCGCCATGGCGACACATTCGATGTGCCAGCCTGGGCGGCCATCGCCCCAAGGAGAGGGCCAGATCGGCTCGCCGGGCTTGGCAGCCTTCCACAATGCAAAGTCGAGTGGATCCTTCTTGCGCTCGTCGACCTCGACTCGGGCGCCAGCGCCTTCACGCAGATCCTCGGCGGTGCGATGCACGAGTTTTCCGTAGCCGTCCTCGAAACTGGCGACATCGAAGTAGACGCCTTGGCCGTCGATGACATAAGCGTGATCACGATCGATCAGCTGCTGGATGACGTCCTGCATCTCGTCGACGTATTCGGTTGCACGGGGGCGGTGCTCGGGGTGCTGAATGTTCAGTCGATCCATCTGGTCGATGTAGGCCTTGGTATAGGTCTCGACAATCGCAGTCTCGGTCGTGCCTTCTTCGGCTGCGCGTTGGATGATCTTGTCATCGATGTCGGTGATGTTGGCCACCATGGTGACTTCGAAACCGCGCCACCGTAGGAAGCGGGCAATGACGTCGTAGGTCAGTGCGGTACGAGCGTGGCCCAGGTGCGGTACGTCGTAGACGGTGGGACCGCAGGCGTAGATCGACACCTTGCCCGCTTCGCGCGGAACGAACTCGACCATTTCATTGGTAAGGGTGTCGAAGTATTGCATGGGCAGGAAGGTTAGGGCAGCGAACAACGCAGGCGCGACTATTTTCTGTGGCTGTTCGCATAGCCGAATTGCGTCATCGTCGGGCACCGCTGGATTCTGGGGCGACTACGGTTGGCGTCATGAGGAGTCGATGACAGCAGTATGGGATTGGCGGGCGGAGTCCTCGCCGCCGTGGCCCGCTCCAGCGGTGGCTGACATTGCAATCACCGGCGCGCGTTACGCGTCGCGAGACTTCTTCGAGCAAGAGTGGGAAACCATGTGGACCAAGGTCTGGCTCCTGCTGGGTCGTTCGGCTCTGTTGCCCGAACCTGGGGACTATCAGGTCGAGGAAGTTGGGCCCGAGTCCATCATCATGAGCCGCCAGACCGATGGCTCGGTTCGTAGTTTTTTCAATGTGTGCCAGCATCGCGGCTCTCGCTTGACCTTTGCCGCCGAAGGCACAGCGAAACAGTTCACCTGCCCGTATCACGGGTGGCGCTACGACAATGACGGCACGCTCGTGCATCTGCAAGATGCCGAGGACTTTCCTGGCAATCCGTGCGAGGAACTACGTCTGGCCGAACTGCGCACCGAGGAGTTCGCAGGTTTCGTGTGGGTCAACATGGACCCCGATGCCTGCACGTTGGCCGAATTCCTGGGCCCGCTCTACGACGAATGGTCCGCGTATCAGGTTGAAGAATGGCCCCGCGTTACCGCGTTGACCGCCCGAGTGGCCTGTAACTGGAAAGTCATCCAGGACAATTTCTGTGAGAGCTACCACCTGCCGACGGTGCATCGCCAACTGATGGAATCGCATGAAGAGAACTATCGCCATACCGACTTCCAGATGAGCAAGTTGGGGCACAACCGCATGATCATGCTGGGCGCTATGCCCTCGATGACGCAGTTCGGCGAGGATCCACCGCTGCCCGATGTGCTCCGTGACCGCCTTCGTGCATGGGACCTGGATCCAGATGACTTTGTTGAAGGAGCGTTAGAAGTGCGCGCTGCGTTGCAGAAGCAGATGCGTTTGCTCGGCCCGGATCGGGGCCATGACCACTATGACCAGCTTCGTGATCAGCAGTTCACCGATGCGCATCACTACAACCTGTTTCCGAATTGCTCACTTACCTTTAATGCCGACGGTCTGCTGATGCAGCGAATGCGACCCCACGCAACCGACCCCGAGAAGTGCGTCTTTGACCACTGGTATTACGCGTTCACCCCCGCATCTCAGACGGGCGGAGCCGCCGATGCCGCGACCAATATTCGGATCGATGGTGTCGACGCGATCCACGAGATCTTCGACTACGGCGATCGCCCTATGGGGCTGATCCCAGATCAGGACATCAGCATTACCCAAGGCCAGCAACTCGGCATGAGGTCTCGCGGCTTTACGCGTGCAGTGCTCGCGGGGCAAGAGATCAGGGTCGCCTGGTTCCATAACGTGATCGATGAATACATGGCTGGGACTCGCCCTGTGCCGTCCACCACTGCACCATCCAACCCAATGCAGAAAGAACACACATGACGCTCGACGCCTGGTTTACCGACCATCCGCCCAGTGAGCGCTGGCCGCATTACACGCGGGCTAACGCGGGCGAAGTACTACCGACGCCTGCGAGCCCACTGGGCCAGACGTTTGGTTTCGACAAGGGCATTCTGGTCGGCTTCCAGAGTGGCTCGGTGCAGACCGGTTTCTACGAGCTATCTGAATACCGCGACGACCCACCCGAAATGTGCGGCTTTTTCGGCGGCTATTTCTACATCAATCTTGCGAATGTTCGCATGCAGGCGGTGCGCAATCCGGCAATCACCGTCGATCAGCTCGATATGGCGTTCTTTGGCGACCATCCCGACGTGCCGGCGTATTCACCGCATCCCGACGATGAGAAGCCCCACCTGCAACCCATTGCTGACGCTCACATGAACTTTGTGCTGACGTCGACCGAATGGCCTCAGCTGATGGAGGACAAGCGGCTCGTCAGCGAGCTCCGATCGAACCGCCCTGACCTGACTAGCCTGTCTGATCAAGCACTCGTCGATCGCGCTATGGCCATCCTGCCGGTACTCGTCGAGCTCGGAGGGCGGCATCTGATCGCGTCGAGTTCGTCCGGCATTGCGCCAGGCATGCTTTCTGCGGTCGCTGCAGCCATCGAGGATCCGTCCATCCCCATGCGGCTACTCGCTGGCCTTGGCGACGTGGACTCAGCTGCGCCGTCCTATGCAATCTGGGACATGTCGCGAAAGATCCGAGCGTCGGCCGCTCTTACCGAGGCATTCGACGCAGGTGTCGACGGGCTTGTCGGCAGGCTTGCAGCATCCGGCTCTGGTGACGGTGCGGAGTTCTTGTCCGAATTCGTCGCCTTCCTCGCCGAGTTCGGCTCTCGTGGCCCAAACGAATGGGAACTCAGTGCCCAAACCTGGGAGACAGATCCAACGATCGCTCTCGCAGCTATCGAGCGAGTTCGATTTCAGACCGACGGGCAGGGACCACGCGAACGTGCAGGCATCCTGGCCACCGAACGTGAGTCTCTGGTCGGCGAAGTCCGACAGAAGCTTGCAGATCTTGGCGACGACACCCTGTCGGGAATGTTCGAAGGAGCTCTGGTCGGCGGGAACATGATGGTGTTTCGCGAACGAGGGAAAACCAATGTGATCAAGGCGGTGCATGAAGCCCGCGTGACGTTTCGCGAGCTCGGCCAACGACATGGGAATACCGGCATGCTGGCCGACGCCAGCCACATCTTCATGTTGACCGCAGACGAGCTTCAGGCCTTTGTTGATGTCCCCGCCGACTGGGCGCAAACGCTTGCCGATCGCGCTGCGGATTGGGATGAGCTGTGGCAGCTCGAACCGCCGTTCTTCATCAAGGATGGCAATGTGCCACCCATTTCGACCTGGGCCCGTAAGGGCGAGGCCACTGCCGAGATGGTCACCGTTGGCGAAGTGATCGCTGGCGTGGCTGGCTCACCAGGTGTGGTCGAGGGCACGGCCAGGATCGTCAACGATCCGACTGACCCGGGTGATCTCGGGCCAGGCGACATCATGGTCGCCCCGCTGACCGACCCGGCATGGACTCCGCTGTTCATGGCAGCCGACGGTGTTGTTGTCAACGTCGGTGGCCAGATCAGTCATGCGATCATCGTCAGCCGCGAACTTGGGCTGCCGTGTGTTGTGTCTGCAACCGACGCCACTGTGCGTATCCCCGACGGGGCAACGATTCGTGTCGACGGCAGCGCCGGCGAAGTCACCATCATCGCACTGCCCTAATGGGCGCTGCTCTAGTGGGCGCTGCTCTAGTGGGCGCTGCTCTAGTGGGCGCTGCCCTGGTGGGCGAGGAGACCTAGAACTTGGTGTGAACTGCACCTTTGGGGTGCCGCAGGATCTCTTCGGTTGCAGCCGCCATCGAGATGATCCCGGCAATGAGTGGGATGTGGGTCATGGGGCAGACCTTGCCAGCAAAGCGAGCTCTGGATCGACCTTCGAGTTCTTCGTCCAAAGAATCGACTACGGACAAGCCGATGGCAACCACGATCTCGTCGAAGGCAATGATGGTGGTCAGGTTGTGGCGCCCAGCGAAGTGGCTGGCGCGCACGATCCAATCACCAGACTTGGCCATCTGTATAGCGGTCAGGATGGCGAGTACGAAGATGACCCACAGGAGCTTGTGGGGCACAGCATCCAGAAAGCCGCTGGTGATCAACAGCGTGCATGCCAACAAGTTTGGTGTGCCGTAACCCAAGATCGTGGTCAACTCGCTGCGAGCGCCGGGCAAACTCTGCGCGGTCCAGAGTCGCAGCCCGATGCCGAGCGAAACAATCACCGTTGCCCGTATGGCGCAGGTTCCTTAGCCGCTTGCGAATGAGAAACGCGCCAAGCACACAATGAGCTGCGAAAACGCATAAGCAAGCACCGGGTCGAGAAACGGCTCGACGGGGTCGGCAGCGAAGTCTTTGGTTCGTTGGGGTAAAGGAAGGCGACTCGGCGCCGTACCCACTCGAGTGGCGGCTAGTGCGGCGGACCCTAAAGCCGAGTACTACGTTGAGCACGTGAGCGCTGATTATGACTTCGATCTTGGATCACATACCAGGACCATCACCACGACTTCGGCCGAGGCCCAGACCTGGTTCGACCGTGGACTGAACTGGTCCTATGCCTTCTCGCGTGAGGAAGCACATCGATGCTTCGAGAAGGTCGTCGATCTCGATCCTAGGTGTGCGATTGGTTACTGGGGGCTGGCCTATTCGCTGGGTCCCTACTACAACGGCCCATGGGATCGCATGCCTGCGCCGCAGCGGGCGCAGGTAAACGAACAGGTGCACGGCTTTATTAGCAAGGCACAGGAACACGCCGATGGAGCGTCCCCGGACGAGCAGGCGCTCATCGCCGCGTATGCGATTCGTTGCCCGGTGCCTGCCAACGACAGCCTCGAGATCTATGCCCAGTGGGACGACGCGTACGCCGATGCAATGGTGGCTGTCGCCCATATGTTCATCCACGACGACGATGTTGTGGCCCTGGCGGTCGATGCGCTCATGTGCCGAACACCGTGGCGGCTCTGGGATCTCGAGAACCGGATACCCGCCGAAGGAGCCTCGACAGCCCAGGCGCTTGAGCTTCTCGATATGGCAATCGAGCGGGCGGGAACCGAGGGCAGACCCCCTCACCCGGGCCTGTTGCACTTCAAGATCCACATGGTCGAAATGTCGCCTACGCCCGAGTCGGGGCTTCCCCAGGCTGATGTCTTGCGGACACTGATTCCCGATGCAGCGCACCTGATCCACATGCCATCTCACTTGTACGTGCTCTGTGGGCTGTTTCAGGACTCGCTCGATGCCAACGTCGACGCGGTCGTTGCCGATGAGAAGTACATGGCGGCCAATCCCGAGGTTGGCATGTACTCGATCTACATGCTGCATAACATCCATTTCCAGATGTACTCCGCCATGTTTCTGGGGCAGTATGAGCCGGCGCTGCGGGCCGGTAATCAGATCTGGGAAACTGTCACCCCCGACGTCCTACGCCACGAGAACGAGTTTCTCGTCAACTATCTCGAAGCGTTCTATGGAATGAAGGTGCACGTCTACATTCGCTTCGGCAAATGGCAAGAGATCATCGACGAGCCAATGCCAGCGGAACCCGAGTTGTTCTGCGTGACCACCGCACTCTGGCACTACGCCAAGGGCGTGGCCTACGCAGCATCCGGTGACATCGAGAACGGCGCTGCCCAACAGGAACTGTTTGCTGCGGCATTCGACCGAGTACCCGAAGATCGCAAGGTCTTCAACAACGAAAGCCGTGGCATGCTCAAGGTCGGCGAGGCCATGCTGGCCGGCGAGCTCGAGTATCGGCGTGGCAACTTCGACGAGGCCTTTGGCGAGCTGCGACGTTGCGTCGAACTCTATGACCAGCTGAACTACAGCGAGCCATGGGTATGGATGCAGCCACCTCGCCATGCACTGGGAGCGCTGCTGGTCGAACAAGGCCACGTCGAAGAAGCAGCGGCTGTCTACCGCGCCGACTTGGGCCTTGACGACACGCTCGTTCGCCCATCGCAACACCCTGGCAATGTGTGGGCGCTGCACGGCTATCACGAATGTCTTCAGCTGCTTGGGCGCAACGAAGAAGCCACCGACATCGCTGCCCAGCTCGCGGTGGCTGTGGAAGTAGCCGACGTCGAAGTCAGCTCATCGTGCTTCTGCCGTCAAGAAGAACCCTGCTGCGGCTGAAGCGTTGCACTGACCCCTAGAGAACAACTAGGGGAGTGCACGCTGCCATCCGATCTCAGCTGCCGATGGGGTGCAGATGGGATCCGGGGCCATGGTTGGTCTCAGCGGCCGGGTCACCTCGTGCCAGCTACGATGGTTGAGCGGAGAAGATGACATAGCCGTACGCCTCCGTACCGCACTAAATGTGCGCACTTACCCCTAGGTCGCCACGCAGCGACACCAGGAATCTCCTCACTATCTCGGCGCCTGTCCAA